>WNGR01001905.1_pt1 | contig 29099 bp, 29 predicted proteins | sample 5407581 | NCBI WGS metagenome assembly WNGR01 (sample SAMN13153383, study PRJNA577476) | soil metagenome | isolation source: 80 cm soil or saprolite under Garry oak tree replicate 2 | place: USA:California | collected 2016-06-15
CTGTCAAACCAACCACGTTTATCACGACGGTTTTACGCATGTTCATGTCCCCCTCACGTAGCGTTGCAAGAAAAGGGTCAGGCCAAAAGCAAGTAGGGCAAGTGCCACGCCCAGGGAACTGCCTGTCGCTTGAAGCACCAGACCATCCAATAAGGCTATTCCCGCGATCAGTTGCCCCACAGTGCGTCCAATCTGGCGTTTCGGCGAACGAAAAGCGAAGGAGACACTGTACGCGACCCATATCGTAAAGAACAGGATGAGAGGCAGAGTCGACCACTCCAACTGTCGCCCTGCCCAATACACCGTTGGTAAGAAGAGCGTCGCTACTATGCCAATGCTCGTCATGCGTGGCTTGTTTTCGGTCTTAGCAATGTATGTGAGACCAATCACATAGAGTACCAATAGGCTACCTGGAAGCAGTAAAGTAGATAACGATTGGACTGAGTAGGCCAGAAAGGCCGTGATATAGACCATCAGACGACAAAGGGCCATGAGTAGAGGACTAAGCGGGTTGCTTTTATGCCACCTATCATAGCAGATGATCAGGGCAATCAGCGCCAGTCCACTCATGAATGGAAGCAGGCCAACGAACCATAGCAGTATGCTGCCAATTGCGAAGAGAGCAATTACTACTATTGTCGCTACTGGCCTGGATACGCTACCGTTCGGCAATGGGCGTTCAGGTCTCTCGCGGCAATCAATGGCATAATCCAGGAGATCGTTCAGATACATGCCAGCGGTGTAGAACAACACCATAGCAATGGCAATGAAACCCATCTTGCCATCAGGCCGGAGAACACCAGCAAGAGCCGCTCCGGCGAGTGTGTTACTGATAACCGTGGGGCTATTAGAGATGCGGGCTAGAGCAAGATAGCCATAGAAAGATTGTTGCCATGTATAGGCTGTTGAAATTTTCTTCATGATAAACGATGGAACACCCATTCGTATTCACGGCTGATCGAGTCGAGCAGGTCTTTTTTCAAGTCTGTTGGCAACACGCTCCAGGTGTATGTCTCAATCTCAAGGTGACGACAGAATCGCTTCTCTAGCAGGAGATCAAGGGTACGTGCGAGAGTATCTTGAGTTGAGAGAAACGCGTCAAAGTGATCGATGAAGATTGGCACATGGAAATGAATGCGCCACTGTGTACTCTGACGATCCTGGATACAGGGCAACGCTTCGATTAAATCAGGGTAGTGGTGGTAGCTACCATTAGCATTCTGCTGTACCACTTGATGCAGGTAGGTCGATTCTGCAAATGGCTGCAACGCGTGAGCCAGCTTCTCTCGTGCCATTTCCGCCTCAGGCAAGACCACTTTCAAAGCCGAGCTGAGCTGTACCTTACCAACTTTGATACCGATGGCCTCAAAACGCTTGAGTACGTCAATTGGTTCTTCATAAGCGACCGCCACATGACACGTATCGAAGCAAACCCGAATATGTTCGAGCAGGAGCGTGCAGGCCTCCGCCCTGGAAATGCGCATCGACTCTGAGAGCATATGTGCCCCGCCATCTAACAACCAGTCCTTGTAGAACTGTACAACCTCTTCACTATTCTCGAGCAGACCATCCGGCTCTGGCTCGATATCCAGGTGGATGAGTTTACCATGCTCGCGTCTCACGTGTACGAGTGCTTCTGCGATGCGCACGATGTTGTGGGTGAGATGCGCCCAGGTTGTGCTGTCTCGTCTATCAACCCATGCCTTATAGGAAAGCGGGCTAGTAGATATACTGCCATCAAGCTGGTCTGGTAGCAAAAAGGCCAGGATTTCGATCAGGCGTAACGTGTAGCGTACCCGCTCTTCGTCACGCCAGTCAGGAGCATGGACTTGAGCCTTTACCGGTTGCTGGTGAAATGGACCATAGGGAAAGCCGTTGAGTGTGAAGACGTAGAGTCCATGCTCCTGCAGAAAAGCCTGAAATTGTTGCAAGGAATCGTCTTGCAGCAGTTCACTACTCTCCCTGCCCGAAAGGCGCAACCCAATGCCAAAGGCGTTAGAAGGTGCTAAGCGTGCCTTGAGGGCCGAGGCGTAGCGTTGAAGATTGCTATATACTTCGCTCCACCCATTGCCAGGATGGATATTTGTACAGTAGGTCAGGTGAAAGAAATCGTCAGTGCCCCTATACATAAGTGTTTTCCTTTTTTTTGCATGGCTGGGGCAAGCCCAGCCACTACTTCTGGCATGGCTGGGGCAAGCCCAGCCACTACTATAGACGATCCTGAGCATGGCTGGGGCAAGCCCAGCCACTACTATAGACGATCCTGAGCATGGCTGGGGCAAGCCCAGCCACTACTATAGACGATCCTGAGTGCCTTTTGCGTGGTATAGTAGTGGCTGGGCTTGCCCCCATAGGCGTTAACTTAAGCTAAATGATGGGCTTATTTATCACAAGAATGGGGAATATCTTGCCCGTTTTGCTCGTTCGTATTACCCATGCAGGTCATGTAAAAGCTCTATAATTCTTAAGTTAACGCCTATGGGGCTTGCCCCAGCCATGTTGGCCACCTCGCCCCAGCCATGTTCGCTCGCACTTGCTGCCAAAATCCTACGTACACCCCACTAAATGCTCTCCACACTTGCCGGAGTCAACTGGAACTTCGGCGATTGACTCAAGAACTCAATTGGGTTATCGTAGACAATCTTGCGAATCAGTTGTTCGGAATGGCCGCGACGGCGCATCTCTAAGACAAAGTGCGGTATAGCTGTAGGCAGGCTGGGACCCCAATCGCACGCCGACGCCACACAGAGACGCTCGCTGCCGTACATCTCAAGCATGTCTACAGCGCGAGCTGCCGAGGTTTTCGTTTGTGGATAGAGCGTCAGGCCCGTCCAGAAACCTTGATCGAGAATCATACCGATGGTGTGTTCCTCAGCGTGATCGACCATGACGCGACCAGGCTCAACGCGACGATCGGAGACAAGCGTGTCAACGATCACTTTTGTCCCCTTGTACTTATCCTCGAGGTGAGGCGTGTGGATATGAATGAGTTGGTTATAGTGTAACGCCAGGTCAACATGGTCGATGAAGGTCGCTATTTCGTTGCGCGTTACCCGGTTCACTCCAATCTCACCGATGCCAAGCACGTTGGGCCGATCTAGAAACTGCGGGATCAGTTCCAGCACCTGCTGTGTGAGTTCTCTGTCCTCACCCTCTTTCGGGTTGAGGCAGAGCCAGCAATAGTGCTGAATACCATATTTGGCAGCGCGAGCGGGCTCGAAGCTGGTTAAGCGATTGAAGTAATCTGCAAAGACGACCGGTGATAAGCGATCAAAACCCGCCCAGAAGGCGGGCTCCGTCAGTGCAACGCAACCGGTGAGTGCCATGTGGTGATAGTCATCGGTGGTTCTGGAGACCATATGAGCATGAATATCAATGTACTTCATGGTCTCACCTCACCTCTGTGGGCATCGAATGCGCCAAACGCACTCTTGCGATCCAACTGCATCAACGGTTCAGTTGTCGGGTCGCTGAAGATCATTTGAATATCGTACACACGCCCAAATGTGCCTAGAGCGAGTGCTTGTAGTGCTTGCTGCATTGCCACTATCCTGAAGTCATCTTCGCCATTACGCTCAACCGAGCGATCCATACGATCCAGGAAGGCTGCCACATCGAGAATCTTGGCTCGAACCTCCATGAAATACTCGTCAATGAGCTGCTGCTGTGTTAATGGGCATGTACCATTATGTCTAGCCATTGCTGTTTCTCCGTCTTGTTTCTATAGGTCGCTTGGTACTCCTCGAGGAGAGCCATACTTTGTACCATCGTCTTTTCATCTACTTCGTTGACCTCAATACCTTTTCCAATGCGCTCAAGCAAGGGCAGAGTCAGTTGGCCCCCAAGGTGTTCCCTGAATTCCTGCAAACCGCTAAGAATGCGGCGGGTGCCACCCCGATCATAGAGGCTCAGTTCACGACTATAGACATCAAGCCCCAATGCTGCCAGTAGGCCAAGGATACGTAGCCAATCTCGTTCAGGCAGGAGTCTCTCAAGATAGGAATAGGTTGAGTCCAAAGCGATGCCAATAGCAACTGCTTCGCCATGACCCAGCCTATAGTGGGAGAGTTGCTCTAACTTATGTGCCGACCAGTGCCCAAAATCCAAGGGGCGCGATGACCCAAACTCAAAAGGATCGCCATTCGTCGCGATGTGGTCGAGGTGCAACTGTGCGCAGCGATAAATCACCTGCAGCATCGCCTGCATATTCCGCTCAACGAGTCGATGAGCTTCCTTCTCCAGGAAATCAAAGAACTCGACATCTTTGAGCAGTGCTACCTTAATAGCTTCAGAGATACCACCGCGCCAGTCACGCATCGAAAGTGTCGTCAAAAAATCTGCATCGTTGAGGACCGCTATAGGCGGCGCAAAGGTACCCAGGAAATTCTTCTTCCCGAAGGCATTCACACTATTCTTGACACCGATGCCTGCGTCGTTCTGGGAGAGTACCGTCGTTGGTACGCGGATAAGACGCACACCACGATGTGCTGTCGCCGCTGCATAGCCCACCATGTCGATCACTGCCCCACCCCCGATAACCAGAACATATGAGTGCCGACAGATACCATAGCGATGAATAGCTTCTTGAAGCGTCGCCACGTTGACCATATCGTTCTTCACAGGCTCTCCACCATTAACAACCAGAGGTGGGCAGACAAGGCGCAGCGCCGAACTATGGTACTGACAATAGGAAGAGATAGTATTTAGCAGGTCAGGGTGGTGCTGCTCAACTCCGTGATCAACGACACAGAGAATCTTCTTTGGCACCTTCATCGGAGTCTCCATCCCATCGATACCGCTGATCACTTCCCGCAGGAGCAAGTTTTCGCGAGCAAAGAGATGGTTTGTGAAGTGTACCCCATAGGAAGGGCTTGCATAGCTTTACTCGTATGGCCTCCTTTTTTGTCCGCCGATGCAATCCTCTAATGAGGGTAGTCATAAGATAGAACCTGGATGAGCATGTACATGCAAGTTCCCTCATTTGGAATGCATCCACTCCCTACTTATCGTACCTGACCCAGTTGACGGTGCAGTTCGCTTACATCATAGTAGATGGCCTCGCGAACAATCTTACCTTGCTCACGAACGACCACGGTGACGCCACGAAGCGAGAACTGGCGACCAGAAGCAGGCAAGCCAGGTAAATCACCAATGTGCGTACCAGTAGCAACCCATTCGGCAGTCACCTGATTCCCATGGACGACACGGTTTGTCACGGTGATCTGTGCGTTAGCAGCAGCAGCGATCAGGCCACTTTTCCGTGCCATAACCGCTTCATGACCAACAAAGGGCTGTGCATGCATACTATCCTCGACGACGGCATGCTCTGCATAGTCGTTGTGCAAATCGCTCGTGTTTCCTTGTGACTGAGCCGTCAGATGTTGATCGTGTAATTTCAGGTGCATCTTTGGCTCTTCATGTACTTTGGGACGGGGAGCCGCTGTAGTGACCAATGGGCGCGATGCTGCGGCACCAATCGCTTCAATACCAGCAGCAGAAATGCCCATGGCCGCGAGCGTTTTAATGAAATGGCGGCGCGGCAGCTTTCCCCCGCGAACGTCCTCAACCATCTGGGGAATCGTGTATGTCTCTTCTTGCATATTGTCCTCCTATTGAAAGCATCCATGTAGAGTATTCATCACAACAACATCAATACTCTACTATATGGAAATACCGGATGCGGTTAAGCTTTCGTTAAGAACATGCATAGAATAACAGAAGAGAGTTGAGGTTCTTCAACCGAGGTAAAGACTCATATACCTTCGCTCTCGTTTTTCTCTTTTGCCTGCTACTGTCTCTGTCATCTCCGCAAGCCTCTTTTCGAACTCTTCATTCTTCTTTAGCAAGTTGACATAACTATGGGAGAGTCTATCAAATTGCTGAAGCTGCTGGGAGAGGGAGGTGAGATAGTGCTGCTGTTGCTCTTGTATGCTAGTCTGAACTTGCTGTAAGGTCTGGTCATGCATGCTCTGCTGTGCCGCTAGCTGCTGCTGCAACCGTTCGCGTGCCTGCACCTCATGAACATGGGCAACCTGCTGTTCCGCGAGCTGATTTGTCAATTGCTGTACCTTGTCTGCCAGTTGCTCACGTAAGTGAACTTCTTGTTCATACTTTACCAGCTGTTGAGCTTGTTGTTCGGTAAGCTGATTTACCTGCACAGTCAAATGTTCTCGAACCTGCTTTTCTTCCTGTAAATGAGCAGTCAGCGTCTCAATCTGTCTGTTCTTGCTCATGCAAAACATCTATGCGTTGCGTCAAACTTGACATAACTAAATTAATTTTTCCGGCCAGCTCTTCCAGTGCAGTTGTCGTATTTGCCTGTTGCTGGGCTAGGGCTGTTCCTAGCTTATGAGTCTGCTGTTCTGACTTCTCATACTGCTGCCTGAGCCGCGTTGTTGTTTCAGTCCGTAGAGCTTCTAAAGCCGTTCGTTGTTGTTGCTCCTGCTCATCAATCATCCGGCGTAGCGTTTCGCCTTCTTGCCGTGCAAATTCTTGCACGTCTTTAAGCTGTACCAATAGCTCTTGCTGTGACGCTTTAAGCTGTGCCTGCTGTACCGGGATACTGGTTAGATCAAGCTTGCTGCGCTCTGTACTAATGGCTCCGGCTGGATCAATAATTGGCGTGAGTTTCGCCAGATCGCTTGCTCGTACCAAGCGAGTGCGCTGATTGAGACCCACATGCTGTCTTCGTACAGGAAGTAGCCCCTTACTGATCCAACGTCGGATGCTGACATCCTGACGCCGCGTAGCGCGAGCGGCATCTGTGATGGTGAGCCAGTAATCGTCGGGACCTACCAGTTCATCGGCATAGCGTTCTTGTGAGGTTCCGTCTGTGCTGTTATCCTCTTGTTGCAATGTGATCTCTTCCTCCTTCATTCCAGGTCATAACGCAAAACCAACATATCACGAAGCAGAATCCCATGCTCTGATATCGGCGGCTGAATATACGCAAAATAGTCACGCCTGATCTCAAACATGCGGAAGCCGCATTTCTGATAGAAAGCAATGTTCTCCAGTGCAGCGTTCGCCGTCCCAACCAGGAGCGAACGCCCTCCACGCTTGCGCAATTCCTCTTGGAAAACTTGAATGATCTGCTTCCCATACCCGCGCCCGCGCAAAGCAGCAGCCACCGCGATATACAGAATCTCGCTGGTCGCATCTTCCTCCCAGCGCACCACGGCAGCTCCGGCAAGCTGACCATCTAACCAGGCTGCATAGGCGGTACAGGTCGGATCAAGGAGTGCAGCACGGATGCGCTCCTCACCCTCCTCGGCGTCTAAGAGCATCGAGAGCAAAAACGTCGTCTCCTTATTCGGAATCTGTTCAGTTACTAAAGGCACACTGTCCTCCCTCTTCATTTGGCACCTTTCTCAAGGCACCTTGATCTTTTATGACCAGACCTCATTTTAGCCAATTTTTTGTGACGGAACAAGTCAGTGTCTTATCTTTGCAAAAAATTACCGAGCGAAGTTACCGATACTACCCGCCAATATGTATATTATCAGTAGTGGTCACCAATACCGATAGCAAATCAGGACTCTTATTCACAGGATTAGTACGTTCGCGCTAATGTAAGTTAGTGGGAACGTGAGGTGAGAAATGGTCGATTGTCGTTGATGGTGAGAAACATGGTTCAGTTGCAAAAACTCGTTACGGAAGACAACGAGCGAGGAAGCTTTCTGTGACATTCACAGCGGTGGTCAGAAAGACGGCGGTTCTTTGAGGCCGAGTTGCAGCGCTTGCCGACAGCCACACGCGAACGACTCGATGCCCTGCTTGAACGGAACGCCGAGGAAGCGGAACTGGAGCCAGAATGAGCGCCAGCGTACGCCCTGTGTCAAGAACGGGCCAGTTCGGCCTGTCAGTGCGGCCCGACGTTATATGGTAGATTGGTTCGCTTTCGCATCATAATAAGGGGTAACGCTACGTAAGCTGTCACCAGCCGCAAAGTAGCGGGCATGACGGGCATAACTTCTCTCATTGCATAAAGACTTGGGACAAAAATACATACCTCCGCTCCTTGTAAAAACGACCCGACGAGAGTCTCATGAAGAGGGAGGCCCAGAGTACGTGAAAAAATCTCTCACGTCTCCGTGGTTTTCACACGCATTCTGAGCCTACCTCAAAGGCTTCATAGTTGCGCACCCGGCTCGACGCTCATTCCAGCAGCCCTGGGAAAACTCGATAGTGCGTAAAGTGTTGCCAAGCTTCATGGAAAACTCTCAAGTTCGAGCTTGAGGCTTTTTGCGATACACCCCTCGTTCTATCACAGAACTCCAAGCATATTGAGCAGGATCAGTCCCTTTCTGTCCATACGCACGCTCCAGGCTCTCTTTCTACCCTCTAATCTTGCATCTGTGTTGTACAGTAGAGACGTGATCCAGAAAAAGCCCGGCCAGCTTGGATCGGAGATGCATGCATGCAGCCTCAGCCTCCTGCGAGATCTGCCGAAGCCTGGAGAGTGTTCTCACTTGTCCAGGCTACCATGCTCTCAGACGGTATACGAGAGCATGGTAGATAGAAGCAGCAGAAGGAGAAGATTTCTCATTGGATGAATGTTACAGTGAAAACAACGGAGGTTAGACCAATGACGCACACAGCAGTAGTATATGCGACACTCGACGACTGGATTGCACACGAGGCGATCCCATTCTCACTCGATTCTCGCCCGGACTTCAACGCCGCCGTTGATACGGTGATCGACTCACTTGGCGATTCGGTAGAATTGCTTGGCTTTGGAGAAGCACTCCATGGAGGGGAAGAGCTGCTTGTCCTTCGCAATCAGCTCTTCCAACGCCTTGTCGAAGCCCATGGCTACAGCGCCATTGCCATTGAGAGCAGTTTTCCTCGGGGACCCATCATCAACGAATACGTGCTTGGCCGTGGTCCGGCATCCTATGAGGCGGTGCAGGATACTGGATTGAGCCACGGTTTCGGGAAGTTCGAAGCGAATCGAGAACTTGTCGAGTGGATGAGACAATACAATGCTGATCCAGCACACCATAGGAAACTCCAGTTCTATGGTTTCGATAGCCCGACCGATGTGACCGCAGATAGCCCCCGCCAGACACTCTACGTTGCGCTTGATTACCTCAGCGAGAGAGATGAAGCCCTCGGCCAGGAGTATCGCAAGCGCATCGACCCGCTGCTCGGACAGGACTCTGCCTGGGAGAATCCGGCTACCATGCTCGACCCGACGCAATCGATAGGTCGATCACCAGCAGCAACCGCATTGCGGATCGAGACAGAGGAGCTGATTTCAGAGTTGCGCGTGCGCCGTCCCGAATTAATCGCGAAGAGCGACGAGAGCCGCTATCGGGAAGCCGTCCACTATGCTGTGGTGGCTCGGCAGCTCTTACACTATCATGCGGCGTTAGCGCAAACGTCCGATCAACGCCAGGCCCGCCTGCTCGGCATACGTGACGCAATGATGGCAGAGAATCTGGCGTACATCGTCTCCCGTGAACAGGGTCGAGGCAACGTCTTGATTTTTGCCCACAATAGCCATCTCAAACGTGGAAAGGTGCAATGGCAATGGGGGAATGAGACGGTGATCTGGTGGCCCGTTGGATCTCATCTTCATGAACTCTTCGGTCGCCGCTATGCCGTCATCGGCTCGGCCGTAGGCTCCTCGCCAGCCAACGGGATCGACCAGCCAGAAGCCGGGACGCTTGAGGCGCGGTTCACATCCGCTCCTGGGCCAGTGCGGTTCATTCCCACCCATCAAGGGCAAGGGCTTCCTACAGAGGAAATGGCGGCACTTCCGATTCGCTCTGGCAGTAAGAAGAACGGGTCCTATATGGCACTGGGCGCCCAAAGCTTCACCGATTTCGATTGGTTCGCTGTCCTGGATACAACGACATACAACGGGTGGGGCCAATTCTAGAAGGCTGGAGCGCGCGTTCCGAGCAATCACGTCCTCTGATCACGAGATGCGCGGACGCTCTCGTTAGAAAGAGACCATTCCAATGTGAAGACAAACCAAGAAGCGGAGGCTCTCCGCTTTGGAGTGGTCTCCCCCACGGGTTGCGCAACGAGCTAAGCTCAAGCAAAGGGGGTCAGAAGATCATCAATGACTCTATATCAGAACAACAGTTGAGAAGCATGCCAATCATCGAATGACGTTCGTGCAAGGAAAGGAGCCAGGCGGCATCAAGGCAAGAAGCAACGCCTGCGGCAATCGGTGAGGTTAGGCCGTAGCAAGCAGATCAAAGCCAAAGGAGGAAGCAAAGGCGGCAGACAGTCCGTGAAGCGTGACGACTAAGCGAGGAGCGTCCGATGGACGGGCATTGCGTGCCAGCCGCTGCTGCCAGGAGAGACGCCAATGCGCGCGCTCAGCTCGGATCAAGATCTTCTCGGCAGGCGCTTTTGCGCGTGATGGCAAGAGCTGAGAGGAGCTTTCCAGGCAAATGGTTTGGCTGCGGACCACCTTGATCCAGGTTCGCCGGATACCACAGCGTGGCCAGTCGCGCCAGAACACCGGTACAGAAGCAAGCGATGCTCCGGTTGTCTCAGGAGGAGGCGAGGAATCCGAGCGAGAAGAGGAGAGCGGCCATAACACCGCGCTCACTCGTCGCGGTTTGAGCGTCGTGCTGCTTTCTTGACATTGCGCGCGCAAGGGGCAAGAACGACAATGGACGATACGCGCCGCATACAAGATCCGCAGGGAACCATCGCGCTCTGGACGCCGCTCCTGGAGATAGAGCGGGTGGTTGGCAGGACAACGCAGGGTTCCATCCGGTTGTGGAGTAAAGGCGGAGCCGGGGAAGCCATGGGTAAAAGAGGGGCGCGCGAATTTCGGAGGGCCATACTCGACCTCTGGCGTTGACTTCTGGGGAGCATCAGCCTCGCACTCCTGAGCAGGCTCGACGGTCAGAGCCTCGGCGAATTCAGTAGTGCGCAGCTCGGAGGGAGAGAGCGCTTGCCCCAACTCCAAGCGGAGGTTCCATACCCACTGCGCGATAATCTGAGCAAACTCCTGACCACATGGGGTATGCGAGTACCAGCGGTCGGATTCTTGCTCATCGTCTTCATCGGCCAGGACCGTCTCAAACGAGCCGCGATGCAGATACAAATCAAGGACATCTGAGGCGGTAAACGCTGGGGAGGGCAGGGTGCTCACAAAGAGTTCGTAGGCCGTCCCGTCGCGCTCGGTGCCAATGGCGGGAGCAGATCCTGTGGCAGGGTGAGTGGCGACGATCAGGCGCACGGTGGATCCGGCAGGGGTCAAAGGGACGGAGGCACAATCATATAGCGCACGCGTCATGCCGCTTTCCGGGCGGGTACTCACGTGGTCTGGAGCGTACCCCAGGCGACGTTTTACCGCTTCTAGATCCAGCAGATGATAGGCACGACTCCTCGCGATCACCCCCAGATCAGCAGAGAGAACATCAAGAAGGGGTGCGGCATCACCATACAAGCCATCCAACCGTACGAGGATGGAGGTGGGAGGAAACCCAAGTGCGGCAGCATAGCTGGTGATCACCTGGGCAGCCTGGCGCAGGTCGCCGCGGTAGTCCCCGTTGCCAGGCGCTCCGAACGTGCCGAGAAACTGATGCGTATGTGTCTGAAGCACAACTGTACGGGTACGAATCACTTCCCCCCGCTTGCGGCCCTGATAGCCTGGCGCACATACCTGATCAAACCGGCGAGAGGGAGCAGGCAAGGCGTCCGTCTGTGGCAGTGCCCGCTGACGGGCGGCTCGTCGGGTTCCATCCACGTCAATTACCAGCCACTGCCTGCCTGTCCGGTCGAACAGGCCACCAGGGGAAGGAAAAGGGTTGCGGGCAAGCAAATCCTCTTGAAAGCGTGTGCGCAGGGCTTCCACCGTGGGTTGGTCGAGAGCCGCCAGAAACCGGGACAGGGTTGAGCGATGGGGGAGCCGGTCTCGCCCGAAGAGAGCCATGAACGGCAAAGCCCACGGAGCCAGCCGTTCGTAAAACGCCAGCAGCGTGGATTCCCCCGAAAGAACATAGCCGATCAGCACGGCGACAAAATCGATGAGATCGTACTGACCAAAGCGGGTGCGCTTCGTCCGCGCCCGCTCCTGGATGGTTGTGAGCAGACCCGTATGCGTGAGCACATGCGCAAACGCTGCCACTTCGCCCATCCAGGAGGGCATGGAGGGCTTGGATTCTGGTGTGATCTGAATCGTGACGGAAGAATGTGTCGTAGGTGAAGCACATCCTCCTTGCTCATTCCTCATCGTCCATCTACCCCCACCTGAGAAGCCTGGCGGCCAGCAGCGCGAGGGCGGTGATCAGCAGGCCAGCGATGATGAGGAATGGGCCTGGGACATTGCCGGTCGTCGTGATCCAGGTGGTCCACGGTGCGGCGATGGGGAGCACGAGGACGGCAGCAAGCGCGCCGGCGAGCAGCGCGCTGAGGTTCACGCCGAGCCGAAGCCCACGTGCCAAATGCTCGTTCCGGCTGGATGATTTGCTCCAGTCGTCCGCGACGAGACGTGGGACCCGCCGGAGGTAGGCGAAGACATGGATAGCGATCAGCGGGAGCCAGAGCAGGGTACTCATGCCATGCACGAGGAGCAGTGGACCAGGATGAAGCGGGCCAGTCACCACGAGTCCGATCCCACTGCCGATCACCACGAGGGTCGTCACCAGCAGCAGCGGGGCCAGCACCCGCAGAGGCAGGCGGGGCGGGCCTTTGCGCACGTAGGCGGGCGATCTCGTGTAGTAGCGCAGGAAGCGGTAGCCGGTCGAGCTGAGCTTGACGGCGAGTGGGCCGGCCAAGAGTACTCCGATCAAGACATGGAGCGGCAGCCCCGCGCGCAGGTTCGCCACGGTCACCAACTCGACCACCATCAGCACGAAGAGTACCGCGCCAGCCAGCGCAGTCAGCCGTTCGTTGCCAATGACCCCGGATCGACCCTCGCCGTTCTCTCTGTCCATGCCGGTCGATCCCGATGGACGCACGGACTCATGGTCACGAAGCGATTTCATCATTTACCTCCCTGGTGTTTCATTCCATTCCCTATGGTTTTCAGCGCTACGCGTTGACATCTTGACGCTGGAACACGACGGCGCTCACCACGACAAAGCCGACCATCCACAGCAGCGCCACCAGAAGCGCAGTAGGATAGCCCTGAGGAGGCGTCGGACCGACCGCCAGGGGAAGGGTCGAGCCCGGCAGAAAGTTGAGGACACGGACAGGAAACCACTGAGACCCCTGCTGCCACACCATGGCAATGATTCCCTCCGGGACCAGGACGTAGGCCAGGGCGACTCCCACAGCAGCACCCACCGAGCGCGTCAGCACGGCAATGAGCATGCCGAGCAGGCTGATGCCGACAAGACAGAGCACCTCATTGCCGAAGAAAGCAAGCAAGGTGCGCAACCCTTCAGACGAGGTCCAGGCTGCTGCCTGGATTCCCTGCGCGTGAGCTGCGACAAGGATGAGCGTGGCACTGATTGCCAGGGTCAACGCGGCGGAAACGATCACGAAGAGTACCAGCGCAAGCATCTTGCCTGCAAGCAGGCGCAGGCGGTTCGGTTCGCGCACCAGCAGGTTGCGCAGGGTGCCTTGGGACCATTCCGCAGCGATGTTCGAGGTGACCATGATGAGCGCGATCACAATGATCAGGGAACGCGCCTGGCCCACGACGGTGATCAACCCCTGCGGCGTCGGAAACGCCTGAATGAGGGGGGTGAGTTCCGATCCGGTGGCCCCAGACGTGATCTGGTGGAAGGTCAGATAGGCGATAAAAGCGGTGGCGGCGATCATCACTCCCGAACCTGCCAGGACGCTCCAGCGGCGGAACTTGAGCAACTCGCTGCGAAACGCACGCATCATTCGTGGTCTCCTTTCAGCATAGCCAGGAAATGCTCTTCGAGGCTGGCCTCTTTTGTATGGATGGCAATGTGGGTAGCACCAGCCTCCCTGGCACGCCGATTCAAGTCTTCAGCAAAACTGGTGGGGCAGACAATCCGCAGAGAATGGTTTTCCTGTGTGACGGGATAACCCGCCTCTCTTGCGATCTGAGCTACCAGATCGAGCTGCGTCGCCTCCTCGGCTTCGACCACCAACTCGCCGTGACGGTCAAGGAACTCGCGGGCCGGACCGCTGAACACGGCTCGGCCTTGATGAAGCATTACCAACCAATCCGCCACCTGCTCCAACTCTCCCAAAAGGTGGCTACTGAGGAAGATGGTCTTGCCCTGCTCGCGCAGGCGCCGCAGCAGATCGCGCATCTGGATGATACCAAGGGGGTCGAGGCCATTGGCCGGTTCATCGAGGATCAACAGATCAGGGTCAGGGAGCAGGGCCATCGCTACTCCGAGCCGTTGCTTCATCCCTTGCGAATAGGTTCTCACCGGGTCGCGCACTCGGTCACTCAGCTCGACCAGTTCGAGCAGTTGGTCAATGCGGGAGCGGGGATGACCGCCCAGGCGGGCCAGCACCTCCAGATTCGTCCGCCCGCTCAAGCTGGGATAGAAAGCAGGCGCTTCGATGAGCGCCCCAACGCGCGGAAGGTACCACTCTGGATGGGTCAGCGGGTGGCCCAGAATCGTGGCACTGCCAGCATTTGGTCGCACGAGTCCCAGCAGCAGACGAATGGTAGTCGTCTTGCCGGCGCCATTGGGGCCGACAAAGCCAGCGATGGAGCCGGCAGGAATGCGGATCGTGAGGCCATCGACGGCTTTGCGCTGCCCGAAGTGCTTGCTCAAGCCATGTGTTTCGATGGCCGACGTGCCGAGCGGCACCTCGTGCGCTGCCAGTTCCGTCTGGGAGGGATCAGGGGAGGGGGTCATGAGCACCTCCATAGGAGTGCCTCGTGTTGGGAGAGGCGTGAGAGACATGCGTTCATCGTGCGAAGTCTTTCCTTTCTTTCTCTTTTCATGGTCTGTTCGCTCTCGCCGCGCGAGAAGCCGAAAAGGCAGCATGCCGGAATGAGCAAGGCACACATCCGCCCCCACAGCTCTTGTGGTGTGCCGCGCTGCACGAGGTCTGACGGATGGATTGAAACCCCAAAGCTTACTAAACGTTTACTAACTCATCTGCAAAAAGCGTTAGGGCTGATCTCGCTGTGCGGGAGATGTAATGCCATCCAGCAGCACGGCGACCAACTGCGACGCCTGACTACTCTTTGACTCCCTGAGCATCCCCATGTAGAGACTGACCAGCGCCTCGACCGGAAGATCCGTGCGAATCTCTCCGGCATCTCGGGCCGCTTGAAAAAGGCCCGTGACCTGTTGTTTGATCCGGTCTCGCAGGGACAGGATGATCCGCTGGTTTTCCGGGTCCTTGATGTACTCCCTGGCATCTCGCAGCAGCATCGTAAACTGATCATCAATGGGAAGCGTTAACAAAGAAGCGGTGAGGACGTTCAAACACTCTCGGAGACCACTCATGGTTCCCAAGGTCTGGCCGATTCCTGCCACTCCTTCGTCCACAAACAAGATCTGGATCATCTTCGTGAACAGTTCTTCCTTCCCTTTGGGAAAATGGTAGTACAAGCCTGCTTGCGTGACCTGAACCGCCTCGGCGATCTCTCTCATGGAAACGCCTTTGTAGCCCTTCGCAAAAAAGAGGTCCTTCGCGACGGTGAGAATCTGCCGCCACGTCTCCTGGTCGAGGTGGGAAGAGGGGCCATCCAGGTGTTTCTTCATCGGCTGCTCCTCCTGTTCGTGTATGAGTAACTAAACGTTCACTAAGTTCCCGTCAAAGGATAACACAGACAGGGAAATCCTGTCAAGGAGAAATCTCAACAGGGATAAAGTTTGTTCCCCTGCATGCTGCTCTCGAAAGGCGAAGCAGGAATGGCATGAAACATGTCCTGGCCTTCCTTCTTCTTGCTCAGCTATGAATCTCGTTGCGCAACCCGTGGGGAGTGCGAGAGCGCCACACGCCGTGAGGAATACCAATCTGACGTGTCCTCGTGATGCGTGGTGAAATGCCGACCCTGGGCGCGAGCCGCCTCTTCCGTCAATCCCACGCGAGCCAGAGGTGGTGTCGTAAAAACGACGCTGGGAATCCCCGTGTAGTTCGGCGTGTGCCGGTTGCCTTCCAGCACGTTCTGCGCCACCATACTCCCTTGCATCCCAGCCACAGAGGTCAGCGGAAAGCCACCGCTTCCAACAGCGTCTCCTGCCGCATACACCGCCTCGTTGGTCACGCTTTGCAGGTACTCGTTGACGGAAATGCCCTCTTGCTCGCGGGCAATCCCCGCCACGTCCAGGTCCAGGTCGTCGATCTCCGGCACCCGCCCGGCGGCATGCACCACCAGGTCCGCCTCAACACTCGTTTCTTGCGCGCCCGCGTGGGTGTGGACACGCAGATGGTTTCCCTGCCGCTCGATGGCCGTGACCTCTGTGTTGAGCCGGACTTCGACGCCGAGTTCGCGGGTGGTCTGGACAAGCTGGGCTACCAGGTCGGGATCAAATTTCGCCAGGGGACGGCTCCCTCGGTGCAGCACCTGGACCTGCGCGCCAGCCCGCGCAGCGATGTGGGCAAACTCAAAAGCGATATAGCCGCCACCGACAAAGGCGACGCGGCGCGGGAGGGCTTCCAGATCCAGAAACTGCGTGCTGGTGGTCAGGTATTCCTCCCCTGGTATCCCCAAGGGGGCATGGTGCGCACCAGCCGCAATCACCACATGGCGACCGACCAGGGTTTCTTCACCCACTTGAAGGCTCGTCCGATCCACGAAGTGCGCGCGCCCGTGCCTCGTGATGATCCCTGCCTGGGGGTCGAGTATTAACGGAACGGAAAACCACGCTAAGAGCTCTTAGCGTGGTTTTCCGTTCCGTTAATGATACTGTTGCTAAATTGCTCATCGCGCTCAGGAAGCCTTGAGAGCAGCAAAGCGTGAAATGCGAGTCTTGGCATGAGGAACGCCAGCTTTCCAGGCGGCAAAGCGAACGAGGTTGATCGCACTCGCCGTCAAAATGTGTTGCAGATGGGTTTTGGCTTCGCCAATGTAGCGAGATCGGCGTAAGCCGAAGCCACGCGTCCCTTGCGAAATGGTTCCCTCGATGCCCGCTCTGCGCTCATAACGGGCTTTCCATTCCGGGGTTCTTTGCAAACGTCGGGCTCGCTGCAACATCTCGTGGTCGGTCTGCGCACGCAGGGTAACACGCCTGGGCGATCCCGCCGCCTGGGTACACAACGAACGAACGGGGCAGAGGCGGCATGACAGGGCAATACAATGGTGCGCCAGCCCACAGAATGTGCAAATGTTCTCCCACGAAGTGAGCAAATTTACATACCGGGAGTCATGAGTCAGTATCGTCATGGTGGGCAAAACCCTCGATCAAAGGCTTGGCCTTCCTCTTCAGGAACGACACGCTTGCTTTCGCCCTGGATGGCAGGTTGGGCTGCATCCAGGGCGACAAAGAGGGGACTCAAGAGCGGTGAGCAGGAAGCGGGCACTGCGAACCAGCGCTCACCTGCGGATCGGGCTGTTTTCTCACCTGGGCGAGAGGCGAGCCGGAGTGCCAGCGAAACGTGATGGGCAGGTGCTTCACGCCAAACATACCAGCTGGCACCAGCGTCGCCCCAGGCGCCAGCTGGAGGTCCTCAAGGTGAGCCAGCAGGACACTGAGCACCACCTGGGTTTCCAGGCGGGCCAGATGCGCTCCCAGACACACATGCGGGCCGGTGCTCATCGAGAGATGCGGGTTTGGGGTGCGCCGGATATCAAAGCGGTCAGGATCGGCAAACATCGTATCGTCGCGGTTGGCTGAGGCAATCATGGGCACGACACGTTGTCCTGCTGCAATGGACTGCCCACTCAACTCCACGGCTCTGGTCGTTCCGCGCGGGGACGTTTCCGGAATCGGCGGATAAAAGCGCAACAGCTCCTCAATGGCTCCTGGCACCAGATCCGGGTTGGCTCGCAGCTCCTCGGCGAGTCCAGGCTGCTCCAGTAAGCCCTGGACGACGTTGCCCAGGAAAGGGGTCATCTCGGCATTGGCGGTCGCGAACAACATCCCACAGAACCCCAACAGTTCCGCTTCCGTCAGCGGGCGTCCCTCCAGGCGCGCCTCCAGTAACGACTGGATCACCCCTGGTCGCAGTCGCTGCGGCCTGCTGATCAGGTCGAGCAAGTAGGATCGCATCTCTGGAGGGAATGGCCCATCGCCCAGCTGGGCGTTGCTCCTTGCCCAGGGAAGCAGCCGCGCATCATCTTCAGGCGGCAGCCCCAGCAGGTCGCGCATCACCAGCAAGGGCAGCGGAAGCGCCAGGTCCTCGACGACATCCATCTGCCCCGCCTCCGCGACCCGGGAGAGCAGTTGGGTGGCGAGGAGGGTGATCTGTTCTGGCAACTGCGCGACCGCCCGTGGCGTGAAGGCCTGGCTCACCAAGCTGCGATACTGCTGCATCTGTGGCGGGTCCATGCGCGTAAACGTGTAATAGAGGACATTGTTGAACTCACAACACCAGGCCTGCGACGAAAAGGTCTCGTATTCGGTGAACACGCGTTCGGCATCCTCATAGCGAAACACGAACCACACGTCACGATCCTGGTCATAGACCACAGGCTGCTGCTCGCGCATCCGCTGGTAATACGGATAGGGATCATGCGCTAGAAACAAAAAACACGGTTGTTGGGTCGTACTCATCATCATGCTCCTTTCATCTTGCTGCCGACAGGCTGCTCGTTTCTCATTGGTATCTTCACCTCCCATCTGTCGTGGGTTTGCACGAGGGATAGGGATGTGTGGCTCACAGGCCATACAGGCCATTTCTTGCGAGGGAGTACTCATGCGATGTTTCTCCTTTTCAGATCGAATACTCGTGGTTGTCTGACTCCTGCTCAAACGCAAGGATGCGGCGGGCAAGAGCGCGTCCAAGCGAGGCTGCTTCCTCGACGGAGAGGAGAACAGCCTGTGGATGCAATTCAGGCCAGGCGACGGCTGCTTCGTGCGTCGCAAAGAAGTGTCCCTGCATGCAGAAGCCTCCTCGGACATGACAGAGGTCGGTGTCTGCTCCCGGTGCTCGGACCGAAACGACCGCGCTTGCCGGGGAGAGGCGCTCAATGTGCGTGGGCGTGACGGTCAAGCTGACAGTCTTGCCGGTCGCCGGACAGGTGGAGACGACATGAGCGGTGCGCCCGAGCAGTGCTGGAAACGCAAGGGCGTCCAGCGCACACCAGGTAGAGAGGATGGTCTCACCCAGTTGAAACTGGTGTGGGGTAGGTACGAGCGACAGACCCCAGCCAACGATGTTGCCCGCTTGATCAACCTCGGCATCAGATGACTGCACAATTGCCTGAATCTCTTCAAGAGGACGGTGTGCCACGGTTGCCAGGCGCACAGGTTCGACGGGCTTCCCTTCGGCGAGGAGCCGCAGCAAGGGAAGGATGAACCGAAATTCCTCCTTCTGCTGAGCAGTGACGAAGTCTTCGTGCGCTTTGATGGTGTCTTGAAGCACGTGTGATGTCATGATCATGGTTCCTTTCTTCGCACGTGAAACGCGTGCGTGTGTGTATCATCGTCGAATGGTTTCCCGGCTGGGACAGGACCGGTGTCAGTACTGACCCAACGTGCCCCGCCGCTTCGCGATGCGCTCGCACCAGCGAAAGATCACGATCCCCAGCAGCAGGTAGGCCGCCGTGCTGCCCACCAGCCACAGGAGCGTGCCATCACCGGCCAGCGTTCCCAGGGAGACCTGATCGAGCAGGGTCTTGCGCAGGACATCCACCCCTGGCGTGAGGGGGAGGAAGCGCGCGATGGTTGCCATCCAGCCTGGCATGCGCTCCAGAGAAACCAGCACTCCGCCAAAGATCAGCACGATGATCTGGAAGATCTCCTTGAGGATTTCCAGGCGCTTGAAGAGCAGCGTGAGCCCGCCCAGGATCAAGGAATAGCCCACACTGCCAAGCACCAGCAGCACCAGGGGGAGGAATGCCGTCCATCGCAGAGGAATCGTCACGGGGACCACCAGGTCGATGAAGAGGGAAAGCACGATCGCGCTGAGGGCGGCCTCGACCACGGAGGCAACCTGTAGCCCAATCGTGAGCAGCCAGGACGGCAGTGGGCTGAGATACATCTGTTCGAGCGTACCGCTCTGCATCTCGCCGAGCAGTCCCCAGAACAGCCGGTTGGTTTGCATGTGGAAGAAGATGTACCCGACGAAGCCCAGCAAGAGCGGTGCCACTTGCTCCCGGTGGAACGCTCCTCTCCCCAGGGCAAAGGTGATGGCCAGGAACATGAGCGCGAACAAGATCAGTTCCAGCAACGAGGCGACCTTGCCGCGCCAGAGATCGATCAGACCTTTTTCGATCTCGTTGCCGATCGCAGTGGCGATGGCCCGTATTCCTACCTTCGCCTCGCCGGTTGGAGGCAGCACATTGGATGAGTGTGTCGTCGCTCGCCTCTCTACTTGCATAATACCCTCCTTCTGTTGCGCGCCGACTCGTACGAAGCCAGCGCTCGCTTCAGCGTGTATGTTCTACCGCAAAGTGCCATGCCGCATGGCTCGTCGATCGTTGAACAGGAACACCAGCCAGCCCAGCACAGCCAGTCCTGCCGCGTGGATAAGGAGCCACGGCAGCGTCCCGTCAGCCCACCCGGCACCGAGCGACTGCCCTTGCAGCACCACCTTGCGCATGGCCTCGACGCCGAGCGTGGTGGGCAGGAACCTGGCCAGCGTCTGCACCCAGGTGGGATACCACTCCAAGGGGATCAAGGTCCCGTTCAGGACAAAGATCAGCCCGCTGAACAGGTGTGCAATCGCGCCGATCTGGGGGAGCGCCAGGGCCAGTCCCCCAATCAGCAGGGCAAAACCGGCGATATCGATGACCGTCAGGGCCGCGGGCAGCAGGCCTGCCGGTCGCAATGGGATGCCGACCCCCAGCAGCCAGGTCATCACGATGCCAGCGACGACCGCGATCACAACCCCTTCGAGGATCAGAGCAGCCAGCCGGCCTACCAGCAGAGATGCGGGCGAGAACGGGCTGAGGTGCATCTGCTCGAACGTGCCGCTGTTGACCTCTTCGAGCAGGTCGCCGACCAGCTTGAGGATGGCGATGTAGAGGATGGGCAGGGTCAGGAAGGCCAGCAGCGTGGGTGGCACCAGCGCGCGATTGATCGTGCCGTTGCCAATGACGAACTGCAGGAACGGGTAGAAGGCCACCATGCTGAGGATCTCCAGCAGCACGATGGTGCGATGGCCCCACAACAGCCATAAGCCCTTCTGCGTCTCGTTGAGTACTGCGCGGGTCGCCGCCACGAGGCGTGAGCCGCGTCTGCCCGCGCCCTGCTCGACAGGTGGCTTGAGCCAGGAGTCCTGTGGTATGGCTACTTCCTGCCCGGAGTGCGAGAATAGCCGGGTAAACATGTTACACCTCCTCGGTATGCGAGAATAGCCAGGGAAACATTTTACATCTCATCAACTCAAGATTGTTTGCGGGCGCCGTGGTCCATTGTTCCCGTCGGGCTTGAGCCCACGCGGAGTGTCAATGGGCTACAGCAGCAGTTGTATTGCGCGAACAAGGGTCGCCACCGCCAGGACGAGCAGGAGGGTAACGAGAACCCGCCGCATCCAGTGGTCAGAGAGACGACCGGCGAGCCATGCCGCGAGTTGGCCCCCAATCAGCACCGCGACCACGTTCGCGGCGATGATGTTCCAGGGTGGTGTCAGGTGGCGGGTTGTGATCTCGACCAGATGGGTCGCGACGGCGGCCCCGGTGACCAGCAGGATCACGAAATGGCTCGTCCCGACCGCCATGCGCATCGGGATGCGTCGCAGCACGAGATGACTGACGCCCAGCACGCCGACGCCGAACCCGACCACTCCGGTGAAGACACCGCCAATGGCCCCCACCAGCGCCTGCTCGATCGGCCGCGGACGCCGGTAGCGGTACCATCGCCCCTTGCGGTCGCGGTGTTCGTACCAGCCCTTGTGTCCCTTACCTGCATCCGGTGCGGCGCTCTCGACCTGCTGGACCGCTGCGGGAGCGTTTCCTCCGTTGCGGTAGATCGCACTGCTTGCGTAGCAGCAGAGTGGAATGCGTGTGGAGACGCTCTTCACGCTCTCGCTGCGCGGGCCGGGATGAAGCTGGACCGGGCGGCGCAGATACCAGGCAAGCAGGGGCAACACCAGCGCGACGATGAGCAGCAGCACCGGCTGTGGGAGTACGTAGGCGAACACCACACCGAGTATCGCCATCGGGACACCCACCACCGCCGTCCGCAGCCCCATGCGCACATCAATGAAACCGGCGCGCGAGAAGCCAATGATGGAGCTGGTGAAGCCGAAGATCTCCGTCAAGATGCCGATCTGGATCGCCTGGAGCGGAGTGAGAGGGATGCCAGTCAACCAGGGAAAGACGACGGCATAGAAAGGGGCAAACAGGATGGAGCCCTCGACGCCGACGAGGCAGACGACGACGCAGATCGCCAGCGCGATAGGAATGACCCACCAGAACTCAATCCAGTACCCGATGTTCATGCGTAAGCCTCATCTCTCCTTGAGCACCTGGACAAAGACCTCCTCCAGGGTCGGTTCGACCGGCTCGACCGCGATCAGCGGCAGATGCTGCGCACGGATCTGGGTGAGCAGGTCGTAGAGCCTGTCCTGGTCAGAGATGGGTCCGCGGATGCGCGTCTGCCCATCTTCGAAGGTGAGCGAGAAACCGTCGAGCCACGGCGAGGCAGAAGGCACGAGAGAACTGCCCAGCCGGATCTCGTAGGTCTCCTGGCGGAAGCGATTGAGCAGCGCGCGCACCGGCAGGTCGGTCAAGAGACGCCCCTGATCGAGAATCGCGATGCGATCACCGAGTTCCTGGGCGAGGGCCAGCTGGTGCGTCGTGAGCACGATGGTTTTCCCTTCCTCGTGCGCCAGCCGCGCGATCCAGTCCTTGACCGTGCGCGCCATCTGCACGTCCAACCCGATGGTCGGCTCATCGAGCAGCAGAATGGGCGGGTCGGTGATCAGCGCCGCTGCGATGGCCACCTTCTGCTGCATCCCGCGTGAGAAGCCACCTACCGCCTGGTGCCGCCGCTCCCAGAGGTCGAGGGAGCGCAACAAGGACTCGGCGCGCGGGACAATCAGCTTACGGGATAGTCCTTTGAGGCGTCCAAAGTAGAGCAGGTTCTGCCACGCGGAGAGCGACCAGTAGACATTGCGCGCTCCCTCCAGCACTGCCCCGACCTGCCGCACCGCCATGGGACGCGCTTTCGCCACGTCATAGCCGCGCAACTGCACGCGCCCGCTGGTTGGGGCCACCAGTCCGCACATCATTTTGATGGTGGTCGTCTTGCCGGCGCCGTTGGGTCCCAGCAACCCCACCACCTGGCCTGCCGGCGCCGACAGGCTGAGGGTATCAACGGCGCGGACCATGGTGTCCTTGCCCCGGTGGTAGACCTTGCTCAGCCCGGTGAGCTCAAAGGCGAGCGGCCTGGCATCCGGTCTGGTAGCAGACTGCTGATCTGGGGTCCTCGCTTCGCCCAGGCTCTCATCTCTCGTTGTCTGAAACATTCCTCCTCCTTTCGCCTTGTCTGGCGATGTGCTACAATAGGGACAGACAATAGATGTCTATGTTGTAGATTTAACTACATTGTAGATTGTTGTCGTAGATTTGTCAAGAGAGAGACCGATCGATCTACCGGTCTCGTGAGGAGCAGAAACGAGAGCAGCCATGACCGAGAGCATAGAGACGAGTCCCGAGGTTTTCGGGACCAGGGAGTCACCACAAGCGCAAGCTAAACCCGTGCGCCGGCCACTCACCAGCGAGCGCATCCTGCACGCCGGCTTGCGGCTGATTGATGAGCAGGGGTTGGAGGCGCTCACCATGCGCAAGCTCGCCCAGGAGTTTGGGGTGGATCCGATGGCTCTGTATCGCCACTTCGAGAACAAAGACGCGCTGCTGGACAGCGTCGCGGAGATGTTGTGGGGAGAGGTGGAACTGCCTGGGAGCGAGGCTGGCTGGGAAGTGCTGCTCCGCTCGCTCGCCACCTCGCTGCGCGCCCTGGCTCATACCCATCCTCATGCCTATGTCCTCCTGTGCAATAGTCGGAGCTTGTCGCCTGCCATGCTGCACCTGTGCGGCAGTATGCTGGAGCAGTTGCAACGAGTTGGTTTCGAGCAGAAGCGTGCCTCGGAGGTTCTCTGCACGATCTGTTCCTATGCCATTGGCTACGCGATGGTAGAGTTGTCTGCGCTCTCGTCAGAGCCGTCCGAGCAAGGAACGTCGGGGTTGACCGACATTGGGCGACTCACCCAGATCATGCGCCGTCTCCCGCGCGAGACGCCAACCCGCCTGGTCGAAGTCGCCTGTATTCTCACGGACTGCGATATGGATGCCCAATTCCTGTTCGGCCTGGATCTGATGCTGACCAGTCTCAAGGCCAGGCAGGGATAAGGACGGCAGAGCGTGCATGCCAAGCACGAAGCATACCTGACGAGAGCAGGAGGTGCACATCCGTGTCAAAGTCTGCAGCACTCATCCTCTTGCTCGATGCTGGTGGGGTATTCACCTCTAGCCGCCAACATACTGTAGCGTTTCAACAACTGGTCGGCGCGTATTTTGCTCCGCTGCTGGGTATTCTGGACACTCTTGCCATCAGGAGGGACGGGAACGATTCCGGTCTGGCTGGGCTCTGGCTATCTGGGATGTTTCCCTGTGTCTGCTATCGCAGCTAATAGCCCATTAGCTGCGATACCTTGCCAATATCTCCACGAAAACAGTACACTCAGCTTCATCTACCGTGACCAGAAATCCCGCATTAGGTGCGATATCACATGAAACGAGGTGATTTTTTTGCCAGCCGTGACCCTGCGAAATGCTTTTGAGCACTTCCTCGAAAGCTCCTCTTTTGCCCGACGCACCCGCGAAAGTTATACCGAGGATCTGGCACCGCTCTTTGCAGCATGCGGTCAAGCACCCATTCCTGCGCTTACGGTTGAGGTCGTGCACACATTTCTCGTGAGCCAGGAAGCGCTCGCACCCGCCACCTACAATCGGCGCTTGGCCGCTCTGCGCAGTTTTATCCGGTGGCTCCGCGCCCAGGGATGGCAGATCGAGGATGTCCTGGCGCAGGTCGCACGCAAACCAGAAGGAACTCGAACTCCACGGGCGCTCGATGCCCAACGCGTCGAGGCGGTGTTGCGTCAGATCACCAACCCACGCGACCGCGCGCTCTTCTGGCTGATCTATGATGGTGGTCTACGTTGCCAGGAGGCGCTGGCTATCGATATCGACGATATTTCCTGGTCAGAGCGTTCCATTCTCATTCATGGGAAAGGAGATCGTCCCCGCGAGATGTTTTTCTCGCGCGCCGTCAGCTCCTTGCTCGACAAGTATCTGCTCACGCGCGGCAACCCAACTACCGGGGCGTTGTTCGTGACCCAGCGCAAGGCCCGTCTTCCCCGGAGCGCCGATCTCACGCCTGATGGCTATGCGCGTCTTTCCTACCGCCAGGCGGACACACTCTGGAAGCAGTATACGCCTGGCTGGGATCTCCACCAACTGCGCCACACCGCCATCAGCGTGCGGGCAGCCCATGATTACACAGAAGTTGATCTCAAGCGTTTTAGTGGACATACCTCCTTACGTAGCCTGGAGCGATATATTGCCGATAACCGTGAAGCAGCCAAACGCAAAGCGCGCGCCTGGGAACGTCGTCAGGGTTAGAAAGGAACCATCGTGCCACGAATCGACGAGACCGCCTATCGGCAGCGCAAGGCCACACCGACGGAGCGTAAGTTGCGTGAGTTGTATACGCCGACCCTTGATGAGCGTCTCCTGGCCCAACAACACACCACAAGCAAACCGACGCTGGTCGCCTTTTTGGTGCTGCTCAAAACCTTCCAACACCTCAGTTCTCAAAAAGGATACCTTCTGAGACCCTGCTGTTATCCTGAGGAGGAGGATGTATGACCAGGCCGAATGTCATGACACCACCGAAGCGACTGCATATTCTCGACGATGAGGAAATCGAAGCTCTCTATGGCAGACCTGGCTTTACCGGAGACGAGCGCACTGATGTGTTTACACTGACCCAGCCGGAGAAAGACCTCTTCGCATCCTTTACACACATCCCTATTCAACTGTATTTTCTCCTTCAACTGGGCTATTTCAAAGCCAAACAGCTGTTCTTCACCTTTACCTTTGATGACGTGGGCGAGGATGTCACTTACCTGCTTGAGCGGTATTTTCCCGAGACGCCCCTGCTAGAACTGCGGATGCTCAATAAACGCACGATCCTCAAACAGCGGCAACGTATTTTGGAACTGTTTGGCTATCGCCTCTGCACGCCGACAGATCGACACGACTTGTTTCTTCGTGCCCAACAAGCTGCACAAATCAGTAGCAAACCCATCTATGTCTTGCGTGAACTCCTGCACTACCTCACTGAACAGCGCCTTGTGAAACCCGGCTATACGTTCCTGCAAGAAGAACTGGTCGGGAAGGCATTGACGGCAGAAGTGAAGCGCTTGGCGACCATGCTCCACACGCTTTTGCCCTCTGAAGAGTGTCTGGCGCTTGACTCTTTGCTTGACTTATCCGACGAGCTCTCTACGATCACCCTGGTGAAACGACAGCCCAAGGACTTTAGCTTCGGTGAAATGCGTCGCGAAATGGCCCGTGGTGAGCACCTCGCCCAACTCTACACCTTGGCCAGACGGATCGTGCCGAAACTCGGTATTTCGAGTGAAGGCATCACGTATTATTCCTCGCTGGTCTCCTACTATTCGGTGTTTCGGCTCAAGCAACTCGACACCTGGATCGTCTACCTCTACCTGTTGTGCTTTGTTTTCCATCGCTATCAGCGTTTCAACGACAATCTGCTCACCTGTTTCATTCATTTGGTGAAGCAGTATTCAGATGAAGCGAAAGCCACAGCCAAAAGAGCGGTGTCTGACTATCGTGGGACGAGCAATCAAGATCTGCCTAAAGCTGGGGAGGTGCTCAAGCTCTTTACTGCCGAGTATGAACACCACACGCCGTTTTGTACCGTGCAAGAAAAAGCCTTTGCGCTTTTCGATCGGCAACGCTTAACACGCGTTGCTGAGTATATTATCAACGAGGCGAGCTGCGATGAAATGGCCTTTGAATGGGAGCATATTGACTCCATGGCCCGGCGCTTCAAGCAACATCTCCGTCCTCTCTTTCGCGCCGTCGATCTCTCTGCCACCCGAGTCAATGCGCCCATCCAGGAAGCCATCCACTTTCTCAAGACGGCTTTTCAACAAGACCGCCCACTCCGCCAGATCGAGTCGGGAGATTTTCCCACCGACTTCTTACCCCTCCGAGATAAACGGTATCTCTATCAGCGCAATGAAGCCGATGAGAAACACATCATCCCCGACCGCTATGAATTTCTGGTCTATCGTCTGTTGCGCCATCGACTCGAAGCTGGCGATCTCTTTTGCCGCGACAGTGTCCGCTTCCGCAGTTTCGAGGATGATGTCTTGGACGATCAGCAGTGGGCCAACAAAGATGTGTTACTTGCGCAGACGGGTTTAGCCATCCTGGCCCAGCCCATTCAAGACCACCTGGCCGAGCTGAAATGCCAATTGGAAGATCGTCTTGGCTCGGTCAATCAGCGCATCAGTGCCGGGGAAAATAGCCACTTTCAAATCACGACCACGGGGAAACGAAAGAGGTGGACGCTCCAGTATCCGACGAGCACCGAGCCAATCAACCACCCGATCTTTGAGACGTTGCCTCAGGTGAGCATCAGTCGTGTGCTCCACTTTGTGAGTCACCAGTGCCACTTCATGACGTGCTTCGAGCATGTGCTGGGACGGTACAACAAACAGGCTGCCGATGATCGCATTATTAGCGCCTGTCTCGTTGCCTGGGCAACCAACATGGGCCTGGGACGCATGGGTGACATTTCGGACATCCCCTTCGCCACCCTGGCAAGCACCTCAGAAAACTTTCTGCGCCTGGAAACCCTGAAAGCGGCCAATGATTGCATCAGTAATGCCATTGCCGCTCTGACCATTTTTCGGCACTATGATATCGCCAACGTGGTCCACTCCAGTAGCGATGGGCAAAAGTTTGAAACAGCTCTTCCCACATTCAATGCACGCTATTCCCCGAAATATTTTGGCCTCAACAAGGGTGTGGTGGCCTATACCCTGGTTGCCAATCATGTCCCGGTGAATGCCGATATGATCGGTGCCCACGATCATGAGAGCCAATTTGTCTTCGATTTGCTCTTTAACAATACCACGGACATTCACCCGGAGGTTCATTCCACTGACACGCACGGGACAAACCAGGTGAATTTTGCGTTGCTGCATCTCTTCGGGTATCAGTTCGCGCCGCGCTATAAAGGCATCCAGGAGAAACTTCGCACGTCGCTCTATGGCTTCGAGCACCCCAACCATTATGGCGACGTCATATTGAAACCCGTACGCAAACTCAATACCGATTTGATCGTGGAAGAATGGGAGAACCTGCAGCGCATTTTCGTCTCGTTGGCGTTAAAAACCACGACTCAGAGTATCATCGTCCACAAACTCAACTCCTATGCTCGAAAAAACAAGACTCGCCAGGCTTTGTGGGAATACGACAATATCATCAGCAGCCTCTATTTGCTCGATTTTGTAGATTCGCCACTTCTGCGCAAGAACGTCCAGACTGCGCTCAATCGGGGCGAAAGTTACCATCAACTTCGTCGTGCCGTTTCCTACGCCAATTTTGGTAAATTGCGCTTCAGGTCAGAAGAGGACCAACATCTGTGGCATGAGTGTAGCCGATTGGTCACCAACTGCATCATTTACTACAATATGACCATCTTGTCGCAGTTGTGGGCACGCGAAGAGGCCACCCAAGACATGACGCACCTCGCCCACATCTCCCCGGTGGCCTGGCAACATATTAATTTCTATGGTCGGTATGAGTTTACCAAAGCACCAGAGCCCATCAATATGGAGGAGATCGTCGAAGCCTTAGCGCATCACCCCATCCTCTCGATGGTCGATGAAGGAAATGTCTAATTGAGGCCGAGTGCACCGTTTCGGGGGGTTATGCAAACACCTCCTTCTTGCAAATCATCCAGCTGAATGTAGCCCGCTTCATGCGAATTCGAACTGACATTGACAATCCGTGCTGGCGCACTGGCTTTGAGCACATCGAGCAGCACATGTGTCAGCAGGAAAGGTGCCAGATAGTTCACGGC
>WNGR01006197.1_pt1 | contig 29096 bp, 34 predicted proteins | sample 5407581 | NCBI WGS metagenome assembly WNGR01 (sample SAMN13153383, study PRJNA577476) | soil metagenome | isolation source: 80 cm soil or saprolite under Garry oak tree replicate 2 | place: USA:California | collected 2016-06-15
CTGTTGAATTTTAACTAGCTGTTTTCACTGATTTATGGTACATTTTGGCGCATAATATCTCGTAATCATTGAGGAAAATTATGCGCGGATACGACAGCCAAACAGAAGCAATATTTGCATATGTGACACCTGAATCCTTTGTTCCCAAGACCCATCCCCTGCGTGCCATACGAGCCATGGCGGATGAAGCTTTGAGGGGGATGGATAAGCTCTTTGATAGCATGTACGCCACTACCGGCAGATATTCGATTCCACCGGAAAAACTTCTAAAAGCCCAATTGCTGATGATTCTGTATTCCATCCGCAGCAATCGGCAGTTAGTTGAGCAGATCCACTACAACTTTTTGTATCGCTGGTTCCTCGGTATGAACCTGGAAGAAAAGGTCTGGGACCATTCCAGTTTCTCCACGAATCAGGAACGACTGATCGGCTCTGATATTGCCGCCGAATTTCTTTCACGTATCCTTGCCCAGGCTGAGCGAAAACATCTACTGTCCCGTGAGCACTTCACGGTTGACGGCACTTTGATTGAAGCATGGGCCTCCATCAAGAGTTTCAAACCCAAGGATGGACCACCATCAGTTGGCGGTGGCAAAAACGAAACGGTGGACTTCAAGGGTAAGAAGCTCAAGAACGATACTCATGCATCCGTCACCGATCCCGATGCCCGTCTCTACCGCAAGGGCAAGACCAAGGAATCGAAGCTCTGCTACCAAGGACATACCCTGATGGAGAATCGTAGCGGCCTGATCGTCAAGACCCAAGTAACCGCAGCATCCGGTACGGGTGAGCGCGAAGCGGCAAAGGCAATGGTAAAAAAACTGCCCCGGACGACCAGGCGTATTACCTTGGGCGGCGACAAAGGCTACGACACCGCCGAATTCGTCAAGGAACTGCGCGCTCTCAAGATCACGCCTCATGTAGCCCAGAATGACACCAACCGGAAATCTGCTATTGATGGCAGAACAACCAATCATCCGAACTATGCAATCAGCCAGAGAATCAGAAAACGGATCGAAGAAGGCTTTGGTTGGATGAAGACCGTCGGCAGAATACGTAAGACCATGTACCGCGGTATTGAGAAGATTGGCTGGCAGCTTGACCTTCACGCTACGGCCTACAACCTGGTACGAATGAAAAACCTGGGCCTTGGTGCCACCTGAAAGGGGAAACTGCCCCTGAAAGGCCGATAATCATCGGCAAAATGAGTTGAAAAAGAGCAGTAAAACCGGAATCACACCGAACTGAACAGCAAAACAAACTCAAAAACAGATCAGAAGATCGAATAGGCATCAAATAGGCTCAAAATTCAACGACCTGCTAGCTAAACACTTAATTGTTAGGAGGATGAAATGGGAATTGAAAAATATTATTATTCATTGAGTGGTGTTACTGAAGCATATAGTAGGCAGCATAAATTCCCATTGGCCCAAAATGTTCCCATAGATGAATTTATTAGGCAAGCTGTGCGTGGTTATATAGATATCCTAGATTATATAAACTTCAAAGAAATACAAGGGCCATTTCCAAAAGACGAAGATGCTCTACCAACACATACCGTTTTTTATAGAGATCAAAATAAGCTCGATAGGTTCTATTTTAATATTGAAGAAGACAGCATTATAATAGAGCGGCTTATACTTAAGAGTAATTCAGAACATATATTCTATCTTAGCATCATTAATATATTATCAAAAATTATTAGAGGTAAATATCAAGATATAAAACAACATCCAATATTGAAAGATGCTGTAACAGAAAAGGCTCTAAGAAATGTATTGAGTGGAAGTTATTATGGACTAAGTGATACTAGTTTGCAGAAAATATTTACTGCGGCAAATAAAAACAAATATGCAAAAAACGTATCTGATAACACACTACTTTTATGCATATATGTAATGAACCAAATTATTCTTGTTGGTTATAATCATACTGCAAAACATCCTTCTATTTTGTCAGAAGAAGACCTTATAAATAAGCTGCACATCTTGGAACCGAGTCTTAAGGAAAGATGCCTGAAATCAATATTTGAAATGGCCGAGAAGGCCAGAGAGCAGAAGCTTAGTATAGGATAAGCCAAATACATACCGCTTTCGCACCTAAGTCGCAGGTGCGATAGACCCTCAAAAAACGTTGCTGTACCGTGGTAACCATCATTATCAATAAATGGAGGTTACTACACCATGGCAAACGATTGCAATCCCTATAACAACAACCCACTTCCGGAGACTGGATACGTCCGGCTCTCGCAAATCCTCGGTAAGCCTAAAGCAAAACCTCCTGTCCCCCCGATAGTGCCGATCAGTAAGAGCGCTTGGTACGCCGGCATCAAATCCGGAATCTATCCGGCTCCGATATTTATCTCAGCGAGAACTGCAGTATATCCCGTAGAGGCTATCCGCCGCTTAATCGAAAACCAGGGCTAGCCATGGCCATGTACTGGATTAAGCTTCAAACTACGATTTATGACGATCCACGCTGGATCGCGATAAATCCTGGCGAAGCAGAGGCGACGGAGAATATATACATCAGGTTGCTAGTGCTTGCGGGCATATCCGACGCCGCTGGGCGCTTGATGATATATGCCGAGCGCCCTCATACCATCGCCACTATTGCGACATTGATGCGCCGGGATAAAACCATCGTAGGGCGGGCGATGGATGTACTTTTAGGTTTGGGCTTTATTGAACACGATGGGCATGAGTACGCAATCAGTAACTGGGAACGTCTGCAATTTAAAGGCGATGCAAAAGCCAGAGAGCGGGACCGTCAACGCAAGCGCAAATTCCCTTCGGATTCCCCTTCGGATTCCACCTCGGATTCCACCTCGGATTCCACCTCGGATTCCGGGAGAGAGGAAGATGAAGAGAAAGATGAAGAGGATGACAACAACAGTGTAGTTGTTTCTGGTGAACAAAAAGCTCAAAGACTGCTTAATCTGAAATGGCCGCACGTGGCTTCGAGTGCAGCATTTAGTGCAGTAGCTCATGCATTAGCGATTAATGGAGAGGCTTACGTCCTAGCTCAGATTACCTACGCACAACAACGAGCGCGTGACAATCCCGGAAAGTACTTAATTGATGCCCTGGCTGGCGACTATGCAAATTATCGCGGCAAAGCAGAGCTGCTGGCCCAAGTTGCCGAGGAGCGTCAACATCGCGAGGTCGAAGAGCGTCAGCGTAGAGAAAATGAGGATGAGGCAGCCCGTTTGTGGCAGATGTCTGAGGAAGGGCAAGCTACACTTATTTCATTGGGTCTAATACCTGATTCGGCCACACCTGAACTTGCGGCGGGTGGAAGACAATAAGCATGTGGAGTGAAATTTTGCAGATAAAAATAGGAGCAAGGGCTAACTAGGCTACGCCGTTATCCTTGCCCTTTCTCGCGTTGCTCATAAGGGGATAAATCAAGCTACGCATAAAAATACACTATCGGAGAAAATCATGACAACCAAGCCCCGTAAAGATCGAATAGATGCCCATAAAAACTCTAGAAATTCATCAAATGACAAAAATGCTAAAATATATACAACAAGCTCGATATTATGCCAATTGAAGCAAGAAAGAGAAATGTGTTCATATGTTTCTAAAGAGTATCTTGCTGAGAATGATGGCTGGATAAATAAATTTAGCACATTTCCAGAAATCGAGTTTTCTCTGGTTTTTGAAGATAATGATTTTATGGTTGATGTTCTGAAAAAGGACAAAAATTATATTGAAACTATCGTATATCCCAAAAAACGTCGAGGAAGGTCATTGTTATCTCGTGATCTTTTTCGCTCAAAACGCGTATCTGTCTATTTATCTGATGAAGAACTTGCGAAATTGGAAAATTCGGCAAAACACGAAAATATGTCAATTTCGGCATTTTTACGTGGAATTGGGTTAAATCGTAACATACCACAAAAACCGGCAAAATTAGATTTGCTGGCTTATTCTGAACTTTCTCGCTCAGCATCAAACCTAAATCAAATTGCAAAACATCTTAATTTAGATCCCGAAACTATCCACGAGCTAAATTCAATAAAATCAGCATTAAGTGGCTTCAGACGCTCCCTAATTAGTGCAAGAACCGAGGGCTCCAATGAAGAGTAAAATCACTAGAGGTGCAGGTTTCTGTGGCCTACTTGATTATGTCTTTGATGTTGGCAAAAATGCCAGACACGACAAGGATGCTCGGTTGATTGGCGGCAATATGGCAGGAGAAAACCCGCGTGAATTGGTTGCCGAATTTGCGGCACTTCGGAGGCTGAGGCCAGATGTTGAACGCCCTGTGTGGCATTCAAGTCTTCGATTACCTACAGGTGAAACCCTGCCTGATGCAAAATGGAATGAAATAGCACAGGATTATCTGACACGCATAGGTTTGAATCCAGAACATCACCCCCATGTCTTTGTCAAACATAATGACAGCCATATTCATATCATATCTTCACGGATAAAATTTGATGGCAGCCTGTATTACGGCAAAAATGAACACTTAATTGCCACCAAGATCGTACAACAGCTTGAAAAAGATCACAATTTGATTATTACCAAAGGCCCGTCCTATGACAAGGATGGAAAAATAGTCATACTGGACAAGGCAAAGCCCACAAGTAATGAACTGAATATGGCTGAAAGGACCGGAGATATCGTCCCGAGGCAACGGCTACAGGATATAATTACGGAGGCTGTCAAAGATCGGCCCACTCAGGTTGTCTTTGAAAGACGTCTCACTGAGGCCTGTGTGTCATATCGACTGAGTTCAAATGGTTATTCGTACCAACTAGAGGGAATCGCCTTCAAGGGCAGCCAATTAGGGCAGAGCTTCAAATGGGCTCAGCTACAGAAATCCATAATTTTACCGGAGCAGAAAACAATTAACGAGCAGGATCTTCCTCAACTGATAGCCGTTGAACATCAAAAAAATCTTTTCAAACAACAATCCATTCACGCCGCCAAAGTTATCACATGGGAAGCAGAGCGGAAACGCCGCGAAAAATTTCGCGCTAACCGTAGCATTATATATTCAGTTGGCAAACTTTCGGCAAACATTCTCCCCCAGCCTTTTGGAGAAGCCGTTAAGTTCATCACTGAGACGATGATCATCATAGCAAGGCTAAACGATTGGAGTCAGGCCCACGTGTATAAACGGCAGGTTGACCAGTTCAAAACTCAGATGCATCATGTCAAAGCCACCCGACTTGCCGAAGAGGCAGCCATATCTAAAAGGGTTCAGCCTTTCGTGCCTGTTTCATCAGCTCCTACAACCGTTTTGAATCAAAACATGCCTGCACCTCAACGACCACCAGTCATGCAAGTTTACGGCCCGGAAGCCACCTCAGTCACCTTACTTACATTTGCGGATAAGGAGACAGGATGGTGGCGCGCTTTGTATCTAAAGATTGCTGACAGGGTTCAACAGCTCCCTTACGACACAATTATCTACCAAGGGGAGGCTGAACTGCCACCTAAACATTTGCTTGAGGTGGCAGCCGCAGCTGTTAAGACGTGGCAAGTGGCAAATCCAAATAAGGCAAAGACCCGAGCTGAAGCATGGAACTTGCAGCACCCAGACCTTGCATCATTATTGGCGGTTGTGGCAGAGGTTAACGATTGCAGAAGCGCTAAGCCGCAAATAAAGGCAGCCACAGCCGTCATCACCGCCTACCCAAGCCAGATAGCACGACAATACCTTGATTATGCCCAGGAGATCAACGACAACGATCCGGCCAAAGCAAGGGCGCTGATGGATATCTGTAATTCGGGACTTAATAAAACATCTAACGCCAAAGAAATTACTCTTCCTTTCCCTTCTGATGAACTGAGCGAAATAAGGTCTGCACTGAATCAGTATGGCATAACAAATGGCCGTAAACGCTAAATATTTTGGGATTATAACAATCAACCAGACGGCACTTACGCGTAACGCGACATGTCTGGTCACCAAACAGAAAACCAGGATGGATTCCCGGCTTTCTGTTCGGTGCTGTTTGGATGGTGGTCTATGGAAGTATTGTGATCGGGATTGCTATTTGTGAGGATATATAGACTGATCCAGTAGCAAGTGTGTAAGCAATATTAGTATCTTGTGTGTAAGCAGTAACCAATATGTAAAATGGTTTGGTGAAATCAAGACTTGCCTCAAAAGGATAAGGATATTGTTCAGCAGATCGATATGCAGGGGATTCTATAATATATTGAGAACTACTATTTAACGTAATATATGAACCAACTATGTTTTTGGCCCCGCCTCCGCTGAACCATACATCACCAAGGTCTTGAGAACTGTGATCATAATCAAACCCTTGCCAAGTGATTTTATCGCTTGATAAATTACTCAACCTGACCCTCACAGTAACCGCACCGTATGATTTATCAACATACGAGGCAAGCTCATAATTAATTTTGATCGGGCCGGGGTTCGACAGGTGATAAACACCCGCTGTTACTGCTGACGAATTATTTGCGAAGGTTGCCGATTTAAGCGTGGCGGTAATTGGTGTACCGCTAATATCGGTTCCTGCCGGTGTTGTGCTTGTACCATTACCGGTTGTGGTTACTAATGGTGTTGAAGTTGTAGTTGCTGTTGATCCTCCACCACCACAACCGGCTAGGGCGAATGTTAATGTTGCGGCGAGGATTACTAAAATTGATTTTTTCATGGGAATACTCCTGTTTGTGTTATGAGCGTCGTTAATTGGAAATTCGACAGAAAACCAATTTATTTATTGAATAGGGCAATCAGGCTACTATTCCCACTTGTGAGGGCTATATCTACTGAATTCATTTCTTTGTTGTCTTTTATGTTGGGATCTGCACCCACATTCAACAACCCTCTGATTATATTAATATTACCATTGTTGGTAGCAATATGCAGTGCAGTTTGACCATTTGCGTCATGAGCATTAATATCGCTATTCTTGACTATAAAATAAAAATGATCAAATGTTTCTTTCCAATAGTTAGGAGTCCCAGGCACAATTGATTGATTAACAGAACTGTCACTAGCTAAATCCATTAGTGGAGTTCTTCCGGAAATACAGCCAAATGAATATTCTTCAGGACATTTTCTCGTGCCTGTGAATTTAGCCCCATTTTGTATCATTAGTTCTAATGCAGTTTTGGGAAATTGGGCCATTGTTGCTGCCGCAAGGGCCACACTGCTCCCATTACTGTTTATATAATTGAGATCAGCGCCTGATTTCACTAACAAACTGAACGAATCGAAACAGCGTTCAAAATTGAGTTTCCATTGAAATATAGGTGACCGTGAAATAAGCTCGTTTTTGTTTGAGTCGATAATTAGGTTTGGCGAAACTCCTTTGGAAAGTAGCAGCTTCAATGCCACTACGTCACAGTTCTCAACAGCCTTTACTGCACCCTGCTCTATTGGAGAGAGCTGAAAAGCTTTAGTTGATGCCTTTTTGCTCTCTGCCAAAAGTAAAGATGCGTGAGAAGATAAGATTGCAAGTGTTAATGCTAAAAATAATACCGTTTTCATGTTTACCTCGAATTGCTGTGATTTTATAGGTGCTTTTAATAGGATATTTATTCTGCTACTACCCATCCGTCGTTCTTAAGAATAAGTGTAATCTGAGCATCTATAGATGGATCAAGATACTTTTTAATATTTGGATATGAAGTGTACACTTCAGACTTTTTTGCCCATTCAGGAATATTCGACACCTTAACCTTGTAAGAAACATTCGAAATTTTTACTCCAGCACTATCGGCAGGTTCAGTATATGAAGTAACTTCTATTACTTCGGGCTGTCCAACAATAAACCCATTTAAATTGCCAGTTATCATGTTGGTTGTGGCTGCTTCTTTATAATATTTCTTCCCATTATCAGTAAGTTCATATTCTTTAACGGGGACAGTTCTTTTACCGCCCTTCCCAAATAACAATACATCTTCTTTCACGGAAGTATCTTTTACTGATAATAAATTAGCTGAAACTAAAGCTTGGTAAGAATCTATCAAGTTATTTGTGAACATATCAGTTTTAATTTTAACTGGGAATTTAAAGTTATTTGTAACTGAAGTATCAAATATGTAAACTTGCTTTTTTACATAGTACGCATTGATTGCCTTTTTAAAATTTTCTTTTGAAGCACTTTTCGGACTACTGCATCCAACTACTGCTGTTAGTAACACAAAAATGATTGCAAAATACCTCTTTAACATAATACCCCCTCTAATATTGTATTTAATATATTTATTCTGCCATTGTACCGAAACGGAGGGATATTCAATTATGTGCGCTCTCCTACCTGTTACGTTTACAATCGCTACATTTTCCGTTATTAAATGCAGCGAAGACTACACTAAAAGTATTAATTGTCAATCAAATAAGGCTTTTAATGTAGTTATAGAAAACCCCCATACACTCGAATATAACGAGCAAATGGGGGACGTATGGCTACCACGAATCAATTATTGGGCTCACGAATCAGAGAGTTAAGAAAATCAGCGAAATACTCACAAGAACAACTTTCTGAAATAATCGGTGTTGATCCAAAACACATGAGCCGGATAGAGCTTGGGAAATCATTTTCGTCACTGGATACACTTGAGGCAATGGCTAAGACTTTTAGAGTAGAACTGAAAGACCTCTTTGATTTTTCACATCTTGAGCCTAAGAATAATTACAAAGAGCAGCTTGTTGAATTATTGGATTGTGCTAACGAGGATAAAGTAAAGATGATTTATAAGATTGCAAAGGCACTACTGAAATAGTTTTAGCACGGCAGACCAGCCAATCAAAGTTATGTGAATTGGCGCACGTTACTAGTCGTTGAACTACGAATAAGACGTACGACTCAACAGACGAAGATATCAATAAGGTACAGACATCATGTCGTTCATGACTTCAACGCCCTTATAAATAAACGGAACTATCACCGAAAAGCAGGTTTTGGTATAAAGATCCCACCAGCAGTGGTTCTTCTGAGTTGAGTTCCAACAACCTATTGCAACAGTGATCGAAGTTGCTCAAGTATCGGCTTTGCTTTGTAGATTATTTTCTTAATGCCGTTCTTTGATATTTCCCTTGCCGGGTAGACATAAGAGCTGTGGTATCAACCAGGCTTTGACCCGCCAAATAACACCGGCTGGTCAAAGCCATGCCCGTTACGCAGCTTGCTTCAACGGTATCACCTTCGCCCCAATCTTCAACCCTTCAAGGTAATCAGCCCAAACCTGCATCATTTTCTTGCGTTCTGCCAAATGGCTTGTCCTGTTGTAGGCACGGCCTAGGGTGTCACGGACAGCGTGTGCCAGTTGGTGTTCAATGAAGTCAGGGCGGAAACCTAAAACTTCGTCAAGGATTGTTCTTGCAACGGCCCTAAAGCCATGCCACGACATTTCCCCTTTATATCCCATGCGGATAAGTGCTGCTGTAATAGCGCCCTCGCTCATAGGTTTAAGCGGAGTGCGATAACCGGGGAAAACATATTTGCTGTGGCCGGTCAGTTGTTGAAGTTGCTGCAAAATTTCAATTGCCTGTTTGCTTAATGGGATGCAGTGAGACTCGCCCTTGCGTTTTGCTTTTTCCTTTGCAGTTAATTTCATGCGTTCGACAGGAATATTAAGCTCTGCCTGTCCAAAGTCAATTTCAGCCCATTCAGCTTTTCTCAAATCACCTGGACGGCAAAACCACATCGAAGCGAGCTGCATGGCGCACTTGGTTACATAGGCGCCTTTAAATTGGTCAATCGCACGTAATAGGTGAGCTAATTCTTTAGGGTCAGTTATTGCGGGGAGATGGTGTTGTACTGGGTTGGTTGTTAGTATGTCTCTTGGCTTAAGTCCTTCCAGCGGGTTACGGCCAAGACGTTCAGTTGCTACACAATAGCGGAATATCATATTCAGGCTAACGTATATTCTGCGTGCAGATTCCGGAGCACGTTCCTCGATCCGGTGCAACACTGATTTAATATCTGTCAGTTTGATCTCGGTCACAGGCTTTGAGCCAATCCAAGGAAAGATATTCTTTTCCAATCGTTCCAATGTGGTCTTGGTGTGGCTCTCAGACCATGTAGCAGAATTGATCGTGTGCCAGGCTTTTGCTATTACTTCAAATGAATTATTGCTTTCAGCGTAAACTGACGCTTTCTGAGCCTTCTTGATCTCGCCGGGGTCTATCCCATTGGCAAGTAACTTCTTTGCATCTTCACGGCGCTGTCTGGCGTCGGCAAGGGTCAGGGCAGGGTAGGCACCAAACGATAAAGCCTTTCGTTTGTCACCAAAACGGTAATCAAACCGCCACAGCTTGCCGCCTGTTGGAGTAACTAGCAGGTAAAGTCCAAAACCATCCATCAGTTTTGTCTCTTTACTCTGTGGCTTCGCGTTCTTTACTTGGAAGTCAGAGAGTGGTGCAATTCGTCTAGGCATGGCTTCTTCCCCTTTTTGGAGGCGTCTGGTTTGCTATGGAGGCGGAATGACCCTATAAACGCCTCCATAACTCTTGGATTCAGCCATACCAGATTGGACTATAAAAGACAACAGGCAATAAAAAAGCCCCTATTTTCAAGGGGCTTAAGTACTTGTCCGGACTGCACCGGACTATTTAATGGTGGCGGTGCAGAGATTTGAACTCCGGACCTAGCGAATATGAGTCGCTTGCTCTAGCCAACTGAGCTACACCGCCATTTGAAAACGCCCCTTAGGTTGGTAATACCAAAGGGGCGAAAGGGTATCAGAACCGTTTCTTAAGTAGACCAACTATCTATCTCAAATTAACCGGGTTGTCAAGAAAAAAGGGTGGCACCAGAGTTTCGTAATGTTCATTCAGTTGCATTGAAGGTGTTGTAGATAGCTGGTAAGCGCTATTCAAACTGCTTCTTGAACTCCTCCACCAGCCGGCAAAGATCTGCTACCTCACCCCGAAGGGCGGCAACTTCTTCCTCCAGCTTTGCAATCCGCTCGTTTTCCGCCGATACCCTCTGCCTGGCTGCCTCGGGCCGCGCTTCGGAGAGTTCTTCAGAGCACTCGGGCATCACGGAAAAAAGCTGGACATAACGCCCCTCTTTCCTCCCCGGTTGCCGTGCCATCAGCCTGATCAGCGGGCTTTCACGCTGAATCAGTTCCTGCAGCACCTCCTCGACCGCAGCCAGATCGCCGAATGGATGCATTCGTTCTCCACGGGTCCGCAACTCGCCGACGGTCTGCGGACCGCGCACCAGCAGTTCGCAGATGATCGCCAGCTCGGCCGGCATCAAGCCGGATTTTTCGGCCAGCAGGTGACGATATTTCGGAACACGTCCGCCATCTGCCGAAAGGACCACCAGTTGCTTGAAACGGAGGGAATCCAGGGCCCGCACGACATCCTCCTCTGTCAGAGCCAGTACCGGATCACGATTGGATTTCTGGTTGCAGGCATTAGTCAGGGAATTGAGTGTCAGCGGGTAATATTCCGGCGTCGTCAGCTCCTTTTCTATCAGGCTGCCCAGAACGCGTACTTCATTGTCGTTAAGAGTCACATCCATTTTTGAACACCCTGGCCCTGAGAAACAGGATAAGTGCATTAACGAAGTTATTTCTGCGGAAAAACGCATAAAAACTTCTAACTTACTAAAATCAGTGAAATGTCGGCATCTTTTCCTGGAACAGTACATAGGGGCTGACAATCAGCATCGCAAACTTTTTGTGCTTGTCCTCTTCCCACGAGCGGATTTTCGCCTCCGATGGTTTGCCGATCATGCCATTTTCCACCAGCTGCTGGACAATTTCGATGTCATCGCCCGCAACTTTATGAGCGGTGTCGGCCAGATCGAGTGAATCATCAACCAGAATCAGTCCGCCTCGATTCAGGTGGGCTCTCAGGCTGCCCCAGTCCGCTTCATCAATGGTTAAAGCCATTTCTTCCTTACTTGGTAACATCTGCGACTCCCTCTTTCTTGTTCTTCTTCCACTTAAAGGCGCCTTGATTTTTATCACGCGACGCAGACAAAGTCCATGCCTTCCTGCCAGCCTCGCCCTGTCGCCACGCTCCGAAACTGCTCGCGCGCACCGCGCACGCCGATGGCCACGATCATTTTTCTGCCCTTCAGGCGAAGCTCTTCCGGGGAGATTACCGGGGCATTGTGCAGAATGCGTCCGATCTTTCTCGGATCGACATCCAGCCAGGTTGATACGGTCACGCCCGCAGCAGCCAGCAATCGCTGCCATGCCCGCGCTTCAAGTCCTGCACCAGCGATAACAACGTCGGTAACGTCCTGCAGAAAACCTGACAGCAGATGGTGGCATTTGCAGGCGCGGAAGGCATGTGCAGCGTATTCATCCATGGTGCGGGTGGCGCGTTCGGGGTGGTCACGCCAGAACAGGAGCGTTTGCGGCAAGCGGGCAAACCGCACCCCGGCTGCCGCCATGCGCAGCCAGAGGTCATAATCCTCCGGCCAGTTGCTGTCATGATACCCCCCCATCTTTTCCAGGATTGCCAGGCGGGTCATGATGCTCGGGTGGACAAAGGGGGATTCCACAAGCAGATCACGGATGATCAGAGAATGATCAGCCAGGCCGTTCTGCCACAGTTCGTAATCAATCATTCCCTGTTTGAGGCCGGCTCGCGGGAAATGTCTGAAGTTGCTGGCCACCAGCCCGGTGTCGGGGTGAGCCGCAAGATAGGCGGCCTGCTGTTCGAGTCGTTGGGGATGGCAGACGTCGTCACCGTCCATACGCGCAACTAGCGGCGCCCGACAGGCTTCCAGGCCGGCATTGAGCGCCGCTGCCAGGCCGCCGCCTTCCCGGCGGATTATTCGCACACGTCCGTCTTTTCGAGCGGCTTCGTAGGTAGCGCTCTTCATTGCGGATCGGCATGAGGATTGAAATTCCAGGCATCGGAGTGGTCATTTGTGGGTGTGGCCGCTGTAAAGGTCAGCGGTACCGTTCTCAGTAATAGAGTCTCTTCGGCAGGCTGCGCTGGATCGTCTGCAGATACTCCTCGGATTCATTGGTCTGGTCGTCTGCAGGGTGCGCCAGCAGTAGATCGTCGGTGCGATACGGGATTGTGTTGGCCCATAAACCGTCGCTGCTGGAATTGCAGGAGCCTTTCCACGGATCGACAGGGCGATACATGCCCTCTTCGGCTTGATAAACGCCAAAGTGGAGGTGGGGAATCAGGGAATTACCAGAGCTTGCGACGTCGCCGAGATGCTGGCCGCGTACGACTTTCTGCCCGGGTGCGACGCTCACGGAGCCTTTGCGGAGATGGGCGTACAGTGTCAGATATCTCGTGTTGTCGAGTGTGTGCTCGACAACCACGAAGTTGCCGGCATTGAACCCTAGCGTAGCCGCTTTGCCGCGGCCTGACGGCAGTGCGCTTTTTTGCTGCTCATCGCATTCATGTTCGGTGTCGCTGGGGCAGTGATCGAACAGCCCGTCCTTTACCCAGTGAACTACGCCGTCGGCAGCGGCCAGCGCGCGCACTCTCTGTTCGGCCGATGAGACGACTATGTCGGTACCCTGGTGCCCTGGATAGCCCGGCTTGCCGCACGCGAAGGAGAGGCCGGTTCCTTCGACATCAGGATAGCCGATACGAAAGTGAGTGCCGGTACAGTCGATTCCCGGGATACAGGAAATCGGCCAGCTGAAACCGCTTTCCTCTGCGGATGCGGAAAGGGTGGAGCTGGTCAGCGTAATGAGAAGCAGTATGGAAACAGTTCTAAAGGAAGACATAGCGATAAACAGGCCGCCTGAGAAAATCAGAGTTTGGGAGTCTAATAACGGAATAAGTAAAAATTCTTCTTGAAATAGCGGAGCCGATACGCCTGTTCGGGATGATGAACAGCCGGGCTTTGCAGGGCATTGCGTACTGAATCAGCAGGGTAGCAGGCCGGTTGTTCTTGGTTAATGCAACGTATTCAACAGAAAGACCCCGCAAATTATGCAATTATTGTACCTAGCCCCCGGCCTGGTGTGCCGTAATTTCTGCTTGACGATAGCTGTCGATATGGAGAGGATGTGGTATTATTAAAAGAAGGAATTGCGTCGCATGAATGGAGATTCAAACAATCACAGCCGGTCGTTTGACCGTATAGCAGAAAAACTGGCGCATATGGAACGCGGGCATGACTTCCAGGCTGATGAACGTACGCGGGCCGCAGTCGCCATGATACTGCATCAGGCAGCCAATGATGTTGAGGTGCTGTTTATTCAGCGTGCCGCCCATGATCTTGACCCCTGGTCGGGGCACATCGCCTTTCCTGGCGGCAAGCTGGAAGAGGGTGAGTTGGAGTGTCAGGCGGCCTGCCGTGAAACGCACGAAGAAACAGGCATTGACCTGGGGAACGGGCGTTATCTGGGGCGGCTTTCCGACATCATCGGAGCCAATCTGCCGGTGAGGGTTTCATGCTGTCTGTTCGGGGTTGACCGGATGAACTGTCACCCGATCTTGAACGAGGAGGTGCGGGACCTTTTCTGGGTTGCACTTTCCGATCTGCGCGACCCTGGACGGCATCTGCAGAGCAGTGTCGCTTTTGACCAGAAATGCTTTGAAGTGCCGGCCATCAGGCTTCCTGTTGATGACAAACCGGTGTTGTGGGGAATCACCTATCGACTGGTGACGCAATTTTTGTCTCTGCTGGATGATAATGCGTCCGGCGGCGAATTCTGCAGACTACCCGAAATGGTAGAACTTGAAGAGGAGGATTTATCATGAGTGAAAAAACCGGAATTATTACGTTTAAAGGAAACCCGATGACCCTGCTTGGCGCTGATCTCAAGGTGGGTGACGCAGCTCCCGACTTTGCCGTAGTTGACAACGGTCTTGCTCCCGTGACCCTCTCCAGCTACGCCGGTAAAGTCAGGATCATAAGTGCCGTACCATCCCTCGATACCCCCGTATGCGACACTGAAACCCGGCGCTTCAACCAGGAAGCTGCTTCATTGCCGGGAAATGCCGTCGTGCTGACCGTCAGCCTTGATCTACCCTTTGCCCAGAAGCGGTGGTGCGGTGCCGCCGGAATCGACAGGGTCGTTACCCTTTCCGATTACCGCGAGCGTTCCTTCGGGCTTGGTTACGGAGTGCTGATCAAGGAGCTGCTGCTGCTGACCCGTGCCGTTTTCGTCGTTAATGCAGCCGGCATTATCCGCTACATCCAGATTGTTCCCGAGGTTACGGGCGAGCCTGATTACGCGGCGGCCATTGCAGCGGCAAAAGCGCTGTTGTAGCGCCGTTACCATACCTTGTCATCAGGCAGGGTATGGTCGAATCATTATGATAGAAAATGGAGAGGTGACAATGTCAATCAAGGGCAGTTTTTTTCTGGAACGTGAGAAGGCGGTGCTGGTAGTGATCGATGTGCAGGAAAAACTGTGCGTTGCGATGGATGATGTTGTGCTGAAGCAGCTGGTGAAAAATATCGGGATCCTGCTGGAGAGCGCCGCCGAACTGGATATCCCGGTTCTAGTGACTGAACAGTATGTCAAAGGGTTGGGGGCGACTCTGCCGGAGCTGAAGGAAAAGGCGGCAGCCTCAAGCTATGAAAAGATGGCCTTCAGCAGTTGCGGCAGCGCCGAATTTGTCGAGGCTCTCTCAGCGACCGGCCGGACGCAGGTAATAATCACCGGCATGGAAACCCATGTCTGTGTCCTGCAGACGGTTATCGAGCTTCGTGAGGCCGGTTTTGATGTCCATGTCGTGAAGGATGCCGTCATGAGCCGGAGCAAGCAGAACTGGCGGACCGCTGTTCACGCCATGACCCTCGCCGGAGCGATTCCGACCTGTACGGAATCGGTTCTGTTTCAACTGCTCAAGGTGGCCGGGACGGATGAATTCAAAAAACTGTCGAAACTGGTGAGATAATGGGCGGCACGCCCCAGGCCGGATGTGAAAAACTCCGGGGTGTAACGACCCCGGAGTTTTTTATTGTGCTGAGAAAACATGCCGGAAGATCTCGGCGTGGTGCTGGATACGGGCCAGGGCCGGCAGATCGGATTTGTAGGAGATGAACGGAACACCGGCGCTGCCGGCGGCCTGCATGTCTACCTCGCCGTCGCCGATAAAGAGAGCCTCTCCCGGTTTGACTCCAAAGTAATCCAGCACCTTCAGGAGCGGTTCCGGATGGGGCTTCGGGTTAGTGACCTGTGACGCGGTCATGACATACTCAAAATAACCGGTCAGTCCGAAATCCTCAATGATCATATCCATCGACGTCGCCCGGTTGGTGCATATTGCCAGGGAGGCGTGCCCCTTCAGCTGGTCAAGGGCGTTGACAAAGCCGTCTTCAATCCGCATGTAGGGCATCAGGTCGCGATAGCGAATGGTTTTGGCAAATCTTAGTGCTTCTTCCCGCTGCGGATCCCCGGTGAAAAAGTATTCCATCACGGCATTGAACGAATAGGTGTGGAGCACCCTTCTTGCCTCACCGTTGTTTCGGTCGATTTCCGGTCTCCCCAGAAACTCCATGACGCTGTTGTAGAAAACGTAGTTGGATTCGATCGAATCGAGGATCACGCCGTCACAGTCATAGATGACGACTTTATAGCGGCTTTTCAATTCATTCACCCGTTGGCTCCGGTGCCGGACATTCATGTTTGTTTATAAATTCTTTCCACTCAATAGGGAGCAAATATTTTTTGCGGCTGTTGCATTCCTTGCAGGCTGGAACAACGTTGTTGCGGGAAGCCTTGCCGCCGCGAGAAACTGGGACCAGGTGATCCATGGTCAGCTCTTCCGGAGGGAAGCTTTCGCCGCAATAGTGGCAGATACCCAGGGCCAGGCGATTTTGCCACCAGCGGCTCTTGCGGAGTTCCCTCGACTTCTCCCGTTCTCGCTTGATGTCGGCTTCGCTGATTTCCAGGATGAAATGATCCATAATTAAGCCTTCATAGATAGATATAAGACAGAGTTCGAACTTATTAAGATATCCGAAAATGCAGCAATAGGGTAGGAGAAAATCAAGACTTTGGGCGAGTATCTAAGGTGATACGCAAAAAAAGGTTGAAATATTCTGAATGGTGCGCTATAAAGCCTATTCCAATGCGCTTGTAGCTCAGCTGGATAGAGCAACGGACTACGAATCCGTAGGTCGGGCGTTCGAATCGCTCCAGGCGCACCATAAAATCAGAGGGTTACGACTTATGTTGTAGCCCTTTTTTATTTTTGGTCTTTTAAAGGGTCAGTATAGGGTCAGATACAAACCTCCAGGCACTGCTTGGAAAGCCAATTTCAGAGAGTTATGGATATAATCAATCTGTAACTCTTTTTTCTTTGAGGCGACCACTGCTGACTCGAAATCAGGTGTACGGCAACGTTCCTAGGGTTCGAATCCCTATTGTTCATTCTAACAAAATTTATTAAATACCGTAACATATTGAAACTTCTCAGCAACATGTGGGGGGGGTAGAATTGGGAGTATCTTATACTGCCAGCACTCTGAGGTTGGTCTGAGCTCAAACTTGTATGCTAAATGCCATAATGAACCGTATCAATAACGACAATCTTTTATTGGAAGTGTTATTCCAATAACACATTTAATTGCCCAAGCTCAAAAAATATGCTATCACAGTAACACTATGGCAAAAAAACAAACCGCGACAATTCAGATTTTTATTGGTGGCGAGTGGATCACTGCGGGGGAATTCGAACCTGTTGGATCCAGTCATGAGTCGAGTGGTTATTTTGAATATGATGGTGACTATGTTATCAATTATATGCCGATTGAGACACCATCTTTACGTGTTGGGTTGAAATACCCAGTAAACTTTTGGCTATACCAAGAAAATCGTTGGTTTGCCTTTCTTCTCGACATCCTCCCATCCGGTGCCGGCCGCAGGGTCTGGGCGAATCGCTTAGGACTTAACGGTGCGGGAAATGCCCCTGGTAACATTCGGGTATTGGAAGCGGCAATACCTCCATTGAAGAGCCATCCGGGCTTTAAAAGGGAAGAAGTTATTGCCAAGAACGCTGACTTTATCGAATATGCCGAGGCTCAAGGGGCAGTTGTGGCTGGCGCTACAGACGTTGCTGGCGATGCTCCCAAATATCTCCTTTCCCGCGCTAAAAACGGATCTTGGCACCCTGACGGGGCTCTCTTTGATGAATATATCCAGGATTGCTGGTTGATAAAATTTCCACGCGGAAAAAAGGAAGGTGACTATACTGTTTTACGTAATGAGGCTCCATATTATGAGGTGGCAAGACGTTTTGGTATAAGAACCGGCCGGCCGCTTGAATTTGAAAATGACTCTTTGTTTATACCGAGATTTGACCGGGTAGCGGGTGAACCATTTTTAAGACTCGGACTCGAAAGCCTCGCCTCTGCTTCAGGAATATCCGCCTACGGCGTCCTGACATATCACGAAGACCTTTGCAAAACTATTTCGGAATTTGCAACAGACCCCAAGGGCGAGATACGGGAATATCTACGCCGGGAAATTCTAAATTTGTCTTTGCGAAATACTGATAACCATTCTAGGAATACCGCGTTTATAAAATACCCAAATGGTAAAGTCGAGCTTTCGCCGCTGTATGATTTTGCCCCAATGTTTTTAGATCCGGAAGGAATTGCCCGAGCATCGATTTGGGGGCCGAGTATTGAACCGCGAAAAGGACGTCCTAATTGGACCGCCGTAGGAGAGTATCTTGGAAATCTGCATAACGACGAACATGATTTGCTGGAATTCCTCTACTCATTTGCCGAACCGGTAGAAGAACTCCCCGCTTTAATGGATCAAGTCGGTGTCGAGAGAGAAGTCATCGCTGGAGTTGAAATACGCTGTAGAGAGATAGCCGCCGATTTGCGGCTTCTTGGAGGTAGGTTATGATAATCAGAGCGAAATCAACAAACGGGAAAGAGAAAAACCAAATTATCAGGAAAAAAAAAGAACTCCTATTCGAGAAGCTGGCTTCAGGCGCTATATCACTGGGTGATGCCACTAAGAGCATGCGCAAAATAGTTGGCCTAACCCAAAAGGACTATGCGGAGAAGGTTTTGAAGATCTACCCCAGAGTGCTAATGGAGATTGAGAATGATCGCGGCAACCCAACGCTGGAGACATTGCAGAAGATTGCCAAGCCATTTGGTCTCAAAGTGGGTTTTGTGCGGACTCAAAAAGAAGAAGAAAAACAAAAAAATTCGTGATGTAAAAGTAGCCGGACCTTTCACCAGACTTTCACTAAACTAACAACTTTTACCGTATTTTGCTGGACTTTAATGGACTTTGCTCAGCGGAGTAGGTGCTTGAAACGGTTAGATATTAGGGGTTATGGCCAATGGGTAGCGACTACCAAGCAGCATTCGAATCCCTACCTCTTCCGCCAGTAAAACACAGGGTTGCGGCTAATTTGCTGCAACCCTTTTTGTTTGCCTGTCGTCCGTGCAACCTCTGGTACAACCTATCTTTTGTCAATCGGCGTTGAAAATTGACCCACCATCGGCGTCCAAAATTGACCCACCCCAGGTAGTAGTTTTCAGTTATTGATTCTCGTTTTTATTCTCCAGCTTTCATTCCCAGTTTCGATTATCTCGCAGTGATGGGTGACCCTGTCCAGAAGGGCCGTTGTCATCTTGCTGTCTCCAAATACCTGCGGCCATTCACCTCAGGTCGGGCGTTCGAATCGCTCCAGGCGCACCTGATATTAAAAGAGGTTAGCTCATCGCTAACCTCTTTTTTTATTTTCTGACACAGCTTTTGACAAAAAATATGACAAAAATGACATCCGGTCATAAAGTGGTATACTTCAAAACAATCAATACTATCCTAATCCCAGGTGATCATCATGGGTGTGGAAAATGTCTGCAATTGCGTAGAGAAGCACCCAAAACATATTTGCGTGCTTAAGAATAAGGGTTTGGTGAGCGCGGTCAGAGACCTGACTCACCATCCAAATGTTGTATGCCTCAATTGTGGCGAAGTGGTTAAATCAGAAGATAACGTATGCATACCAGCCCCGCTATTTATATAAGTCATTACTGATCCGAGGTGATTCAAGATGAAAAGACGCTTATCCACAATCTTTACCATCACTATTGCCGCCGTCCTCATGAGTAGCATTGCCTATGCAGCCAAAAAGAAACTGGAGACTAAATCAAAACCTCTTACTCCGGATATAACCGAAGTAGACCTGGCAGCTGATTTATTGGATGCAAATGGGGACCATAAGCATAAATCACCAAAATCTGGTGATGCAAATAAACATGGTGATGAGGTTTCAAAAGACCTTACCGTAGCCAAACAGACAAAAAAATGATTGATGCATAGAAAGCCCCGGCAATAGTCGGGGCTTTCTTGGTTGCTTAACGGTAGAAGATGAACTTTATACAGAAAAACCCTGATCAGCTAATACAAGATTCCAGTTTTCTGACCATTGCGAGTCATTCTTCAATACTCCGTTATTTCAGTGAATCGATTGCTTTTTGCAATATGTCCAGATGACCTTGATCATACTTCTCCATTTTTAAAAACAAATCGGAAAGCCCGCATTCCCTGTAAGTTAAGATTGATTCGATGTGACGCTCTGCTAAATCCAGTTCAATGACTAATGCGATTTCAAATGCCTCTGATAAAGATAACTGATTTGTTTCTACAGCGCGGTGTATCGAATCCAGCTTGTCTAATACAGCAATTAATTTTTTGTCTACAGAAGCAACATCCTTATTATCATCTCCCAGATGGAGTGAGGCTAATTTAAATTGGGCAGCATGGTTGTCTTCGTCATTTGCAATCTTATTCCAAAGTGCTTCAATATGAGGCTCATTAGAAAACATCTTCTCGAAATGACGATAAATGTGAGCGCATTTTTCTTCAATCAGACTACAGGTATCGAGAGAATGTATTTTATTAAGTGGTAACGTCATGGCATTATCATCCCCTATTTGTTTAATGCTGCTAACTCGGATTCAATTTGATACAATTCTCTTCGATAAGCTGTAAGACTGTGTTCATGGAAATCAATTTGTTCATTACAAAAATCTTCGTCAAGTCCGCCTTCATTGGTTTTGTATTTTTCAATAGTCGCTTCAAGATATTCGATACATCCAAGAAGATATGTCCTCTTTTCCTCTAACTCTTGAATGGCGGCTGACATACATACTCTCCTGCACTTTTTATAGATACTACCATGCATTTAATTCCTTTGCAAATTCGAGGAGGGATGCAAGCAGGACCATCGTGTAATGCCGGATTTCCGAGTAGAAAAACTTCCCACAACAAAAGTAATTGACTATCAAAGTATTATTGATATAAATCGGAGGCTACATCTCATTAAAATAAATAATAGGCAACGGATAGATGTCTGGCGTTGATCGTAATATCGTACTGCTTTTTACCACCCGCACTCTCAGGCTCTTCGGATATGGTTTTCTGTCCGTCGTGCTTGCTCTTTATCTCATAAAATCAGGTTTCGATGACTTTCTCATGGGGCTGCTGTTTTCGTTGACGCTTGTCGGCGATGCGGGAATATCGCTGCTGCTTACGACCACAGCGGATCGATATGGCCGCAGGAAAACCCTGGTAATCGGCGCCATACTCATGATGGCGGCCGGTGTCGCCTTCATCCTGACGAGCAATCCCCTGCTTCTCATAATAGCTGCAATCATCGGGGTGATAAGCCCGAGCGGCAACGAAATAGGGCCGTTTCTGCCTGTTGAGCAGGCGATGTTATCCCAGCTGGTTTCAAAAGAACAGCGAACCAGAGTGTTCGCCTGGTACAATCTGATCGGGTCGTTAGCCACCGCATTGGGCGCGCTTGCAGGTGGGTTTTTGGCCACTTTGCTGCAGAGGCGCGGCATGACTCCGCTCGATTCCTACCGGGTTATTCTGCTTGGCTACGCAATTATCGGCGGAATTCTGGCGCTTGTTTTTACCGGGCTTTCGGGAGCGTGTGAAGCGTTCCACACCGCTACTCCAGCTGTACCGGGCAGCAGAATCGGCCTGCACAAGTCTCGCGGCGTGATCTTCAAACTGTCGATGCTCTTTTCGCTGGACGCGTTTGCGGGGGGCTTTGTACTCCAGAGTTTTATGGCGTACTGGTTTCATATCCGCTTCGGGGCTGACGAGGCTGCGCTCGGCAGCATATTCTTCGGAGCCAACCTGCTCGCCGGTTTCTCGGCGCTGCTTGCCGTGCCGCTTGCGAAAAAAATCGGGCTTATTCGAACCATGGTGTTTACCCATCTGCCGTCGAATATTCTTCTGATACTCGTCCCGCTCATGCCGAATTTCCCGCTTGCCATCAGCATGCTGCTGTTACGCTTCAGCATTTCCCAGATGGATGTGCCGACACGCCAGGCCTATACCATGGCTGTAGTAGATCCGGATGAACGCTCTGCTGCAGCGGGCATAACCGGCATCGCCAGATCAGTCGGCGCGTCGCTATCTCCGGTCGTTGCCGGCGCCCTTTTGTCGGTGTTTCCGGGCGGCCCGTTTATAGTAGCCGGAGGCTTGAAAATCATGTATGACCTTATCCTGTTCAGGAATTTCAAGACATCCAATGTTTCCGATGAGTTGACAACTTAAGTACCTAAAAAATGCGGCATTACTGCTGAAGAATACCTGTGGGAGAAATAATATGACACCTATTGAAGCGGTTGTACTTGGCGTAGTGGAGGGGTTGAGCGAGTTTCTTCCCATCTCGTCCACGGGGCATCTCATCCTTGTTTCGGCACTGATGAAGCTCAAACAGACCGACGCCCACAAGGTGTTTGAGGTCACTATTCAGTCCGGTGCCATGCTGGCGGTCGTCTACATCTACCGTAAACAGCTGGCCTCACGTTCGGATCTACTCAAAAAACTCTGTTTCGCGTTCCTTCCCACCGGCGCGCTCGGTTTTCTCCTCTACAAGCTGGTCAAATCGTTCTTCCAGCCGTCTCTGGTCAGTTACATGCTGATCGCAGGGGGAGTCGCCTTCATACTCATTGAACTCTGGATCAAAGACCGGCCTGCAACCGTGACGAGTATCCAGGACATCTCCTACCGCCAGGCCTTTACCATCGGCCTGATACAGAGCCTTTCCATGGTCCCCGGCGTATCCCGCTCCGGGGCTACCATCATGGGCGGTCTCGCGCTAGGAATCAACAGGAAGGAAGCGGCCGAATTCTCCTTTCTGCTGGCGCTGCCCACGATGCTTGCGGCTACGGCCTATGACATCTACAAAAACCACAGCGCCTTCGTATTTGGAGACTGGCAGAACATCCTGGTCGGTTTCATAACGTCCTTCATATTCGCCGTAATCGGCATCAAGGCGCTCCTCAAATTCATCACCAGCCATACCTTCATCCCGTTCGGCATCTACCGGATCGTCGTCGGGGCCCTGTTTCTGCTTTTCGTGACATAGTGACATCAAGGCTGAACACTGAAGGCAGCCAGCTTCAGGCGCATTTATTCGCCGGTAAGGCTGCCCGAGGCTTGCAAATCCGGGGATGTGCTGTATCTTTTTATCAGGATGTCCAGCTTATACCCGTGAGGGATTATCGAAGGGAGGAATTATTATGCTGAGCAAGGCCATGGTTGACAATCTTAACGAGCAGATCCAGCTAGAGAGCTATTCGTCCAACCTCTATCTGCAGATGAGCGCCTGGGCGGAAGTCAAGGGGCTGGAGGGGTGCGCCGCATTTCTCCGGGTTCAGGCTCAGGACGAACTGGCGCACATGCACCGGCTCTTCAAGTACGTTTATGAAACCGGAGCGCTCCCCATCGTCGGCACGATCAAGGCGCCACCGACAAAATTCAAGTCGATAAGCGATCTGTTCAAGCAGGTCTCCGAGCACGAGAAGTTCATCACCGGCAAGATCAACGCGCTGATGAGCCTGTCTATCAAGGAGCAGGATCACTCGACGGCCAATTTCCTGCAGTGGTATGTGTCCGAGCAGCATGAGGAAGAGCACACGATGCAGAAGATTCTGGACAGGATCAGGAATATCGGCGAAGCGGGAAGCGGGGTCCACTTCATAGACCGGGCCATCGGCTTCCTTGCCGGGGGAAAATAATGTCTCACACGCAGAGAAAGGCGGCCGATGGCCGCCTTTCTCGTTATTGCGCCATGTCGGACCGTGTCCCGGCCAATCTATTCCGGGACCGGCCGTAACAGCCTCAAATCACGCTTTCGCGCCTGGTTTTAAAAAATCAGTAGACGATGTTCCGCTTTGGTGCATTTCCGGTCACTATCTGCGCGAATGCCTTGCCCTGATCCGAGTTTATCAGGAGATAGCGAGGCAGCTTGTTCACGCTGTCAGCAGGACCGGCATGATGGGCCACAATCGTGAAAGTGGCGATATAACCGGCTTCGGCGGCTTTCTTCAGCAGATAATCGTCGAAGATGCCGAACGGCCATGCCAGCATATCCACCTTTCCTCCCAGCTCCTTCTCGATCTTCGCCTTTGATTTGTTCAACTGCGTCACGACCGATTTTTCAAACTCCTGCGGTTTCATCTTTTTCTTGTCCCTCTTGAAGTTCGGGTGCCAGTAGGTGTGCCCCTGGAAGTCGAACAGGCCGGTCTTCTTCAGCTCCCGGATCTGGTCCCAGGTCATCGCGTATTTGGCGTTTGAAATGGCCGAAGGATAGACGAAAACCGTCACCGGCACGTTGTACTTCTTTGCCAGCGGCATCATGTCGGAGTACACGGTCTTGTGGGCGTCGTCCTCGACGATCACCACCGATTTGGGAGCCGGCGCGGGGCCTTTCTTCTGATACCAGTCGACCAGCTGCCGGAGCGGGATCACTTTATAGCCGTTGTCCCGCAGATATTTGAGATGGGATTCGAACACCGGCGTGGTGATCGTCATGCCGTCGGCCACCGTCGGACCGAAACGGTGGTAGAGGAGGATCGGGACGGATACTTCAGTCCCCGCGGCGGGCTGAACGCCCTTTGGCGTTGCTGCGTGTGACGGGGAGACGGATAACGAGAGAAACAACAGGACCAGCAGTTGCAGACTAAACTTCATAAAAAAAGACCTCCGAAAGATGATTGAAAAATTATCATATCAAAGAAGCTGCCGGGAAGCGACCAATTTGAAGGTGTGACATTAAAAAGCGGCGCCACCCGAGGGAGCGCCGCTCTGTTTGAATCCTTATTCTGCACTGCTGCCGTTATTCGTAGTAATTGACCGGCCCCATGTCGCCGACTCCGGCGCCGCCCTTGCGTGGATTCTTGCCGAAGGTGTGACTGCGCATAAACAGGTTGCCGGCAGTCTGGCCGGTGTTGGGCATGTATTTCTCCACTGTGAACGAGGCGTCGTGGCACTTGATACAGGCCTCCTTCTGCACTTTTTTCAGCTTCCCCTTACCGGCATGCGGCGAATGGCAGGTGATGCAGGACATCTCACCATTCAGATAATGTTTGGACTGCAGGAAGCCCTGATACTGCTGGTGGTGCTTGGCTTCATCATAAATGCCGCTCTCCTTGGCGTGGTCATCCAGCTTGAAGAGTCCCTTCAGGTCGCCGGCGTACTCCTTGCTGGCAGGCTGATCCGGGTGGACACCGGGGATTATGGCTTGCTCGGGATACCATGCAGTCCAGTTGTCACCGGCCTTGTAGCTGTCGCCAATCTTGGGGGCAGGAAGATCTTCGCGGGGATTACCCTGCGCCGTCATGAATTTTTCGTTCTCGATCCTGATATGGCAGTAGCCGCATACCCTTGACTGTGCCTTGATGTCGGCGTTGGCCGGGTTGAAGATGGTTTTCTTCTTGTCGGCCTTGCCGGCTTTGATATGCTTGTTCCCCGGCCCGTGGCACGCCTCGCAGCCGACGCTCATTTCGCTGTAGCTGTCCTTGACCGTCCGGCCATGCTTGCCGAACTTGTCGTCATACTCCAGGATGCGATAACCGGTCGTGTGGCAGGTGCCGCAGTTGGTGTTCCAGTCGTTGGCGTTACCGTAGTTTTCCCACTTGCCGGTGTAGCGATTGAACTGTTTGTTGAGGAACTGCATGCCACCGGTCTGATCATTCATGACCAGAAAGCGCTGCTTCCAGCGTGAACCGACGACGTACTTGACGTCATCAAGCTTGAATTTAGCCTTGGTGACGTTGCCGGTTGTGGGGCCTTCTCCTTTTTCTGAACCGTCACTGGTCCACTTCTCCACGACTTCCTTGAGAATACCGGCTTTTTTGGTTCGCACCATCTTGCTGTGCCAGGTATCCTGCCAGCTCTTGTATTCTTCGGCATGACAGGCTTTACATTTTTCCGATCCGACGAATTCTCCCTTGGGATCTGCGGCCCCGGCAACGGCCGCCAAAGAGACTACACACAACGAAATTGTCAATATTTGCCCGATTTTACTCATGGAATTCTCCTTCCACTGTTTGATAGGATGCCTCCGGCATCAGAAATTGACCTGCGAGCGCAGTCCGAGGACGACTACGTTGCTCCTGGCGGGATCCCCCTGGGGGGTGATGAGATACTGCACGATTGGGGAAATCGTTACCTTCTCTTGTGCCTTGATCTTGTAATAACACTCGAACTGTTTCTCCTGCTCCTGCATCCCCCGTCCGGAAATTTGACCGTAGGCGAAGGCGGTCACGTCGTCGCCCCTGCCCGGAATAAGCCCTGTGTACTGCAGGCCGGCGCTCCAGGATGTGCTGGTCAGGTAGACGCTCCGCTCACGCTGGGCAAAACGTCCGAACAGCGTCAGCTTGTCCGTCACCTGCTGGTCGATGCTTATCCCGAAGTTGTAAGCGTTTTTCTGTTTCTGTTTGATGCTGTCGGGCTTGACGGCGCCGGTATCATCCTTGTCGGGCAGCGCGCCGTCCACTGCGCCGTACACCCGGTAGTTACCCTCCAGTTCATGCAGCTTGACCTTGTAGTCGAGCTCGGCGATACCGAAACCATGATCGATGATCTCCGCTCCGCCGGCGTCGCCGCTGCCATAGCCGATTCCTAAGACCAGCGGATCGGCGAGCTTGAGTTGCAAACGCGCTCCCGGCCCCTTCTTGGCCATGGAGAGGGCGTGAGCATTGACAAAAGCCCCCGACAGGAACTGGGAGTTCTCATCATTGGCGACATTGTTGCTGTCGAAGTAGTTGGCCAGGTCGATCTTGCCGATGGTGGCGATCAGGTGGTCATCGAAGAGTGATTGCTCGACCCATGCCTGGCGGAAGAGAGCCCGATCTCCGGTGGATCCGGCAACGCCGTTCAGGCCGCCAAAGCTGGGGATAGCAGGGTCCAGGCCGTCTCCGCCGGTTGCCGACAGGTCTATGACCGCGGTCGTGTTGTCGGCGATCTTGAAATTGAACACCAGGTCGCCCCGTCCGACCACGGCGGAGTGGTCGCGCGGCTTGAGACCGGCCGTACTTTGGAAGACGCCGACCAATTGACCGCTCAGGCTGATGGTCTTTGACAGCGGGTGCAGCAGCGTGCCGAGAGTCTCATTGCGCTGCTGGAAGGTGCGCGTGTGGACGAGGAGCATCTCCGCCCGAAGTTCTTCCCGGATTTCATCCAGTTTCTGCAGGTCTTCCCTGGCCACCGCGGCGGCCCCTTCCTTGACGACTTTCTCGGCCAGTTTTTCCGTTATCAGTTCAAGGGCGGCCGCCAGTTCCACGCGGTTGAGACATTGCTTCCCCTCCTCGAATTCCTTGGGAAAAACCCCTTCGATGGCATACTTCTTGGCGATGCCTGACATGATTTGGCAGACATCATGCTTCATCTCCACCTTCTCCGGTATCTGCAGTTCAGGGTGAAGGGCAAATGACGGGACGCTCATGGCAAGTGTCAGGCAGGCGGCAAACAGCACCCGGAACAGAAAATTCTTGTGAAACATGTAGTTCTCCTGTCTGGTTGGGGTATTCCGGCAAATTTAGCCGGGATGTGGCGTATATGGCTTATAGATTTCAGAGCATTTTAAAGCATGGTTGTGAGACTTTGTCCCGTCCACCACCAGTATGCGCATATCATCCTCTGCTCAAGAGCATATCATCCATCATACATCATGCAACTTACATTTTCCTTACAGTCCGATAAGGGAGACAACAAAAAAGGCAAATTTATGTTGTAATAGTTTAATATCGGTAGTATTCCGCTAAACGACACACTACCAAAGGGAGGTTGCGCGACTATGGAACAACGGATCAACGAACTGGAGATGCACTACATGCAGCAGGAAGAGACTATTCGGGAGCTGAATGAAATAGTCTGTCGGCAGGAGCTGACGATAGAAGCTATAAAGCGGGAAATGACAGCCTTGAAGGAACAGTTTATGGCGATCTCGCCATCCGTTTCGCGAGACGCTGATCTGGAGGAACCGCCGCCCCATTATTAGTGTTTACAGCTAGTTGCTGGAATTACGGATTGGCTGTTTCCGGGGCATATTAGGCCTTCTTTTTGTTTCAACAGGAGCCCTAAAAGTCTACGTGCTTCAAAGTTAGTTGAATCTATTGAGAGGGCTGTCTGAACTTCCTTGATGGCTGCATCGAAATCCCCTTTATTGGCAAGGGCCCTTCCCAGGTTCGTACGTGCCAGTACAAAATCGGGGTCTATCCGCAGCGCCTCCCGATATTCATGAATCGTGGCATCCAGGTCACCACGCAGCTCAAAATCCAGGCCTTCATTATAATGAGTATATTGGAGGTTGAGACTAACAATGCCATTGTTGTCCGGAGTGACGTGAAGAGCATGTCGGAAGAGAGAAACGTTGTCGTGCCAGTAACCTAGTTGTTTCCACGTCAGAATCACTGAAGCAACTATTGCTGCACAAGCGAGTGAAGCGAGGAGGATCTTCCGGTGCCGGAAGCCTTTTGTCAGATCTCCTCCCCCCCATGCAACAATGATAAAAAGTCCAATAATCGGAATATAAGAGTAACGATCCGCCATAGCCTGAGAATCAACCTGAACCAATCCGATAACGGGAATAAGTAACCAGGAACCAGAGCCAACCAAATGCGACATAAGGGGACCGACGCCTGAACCAAATAGCGACACCGGACAAGAGAAGAAGAACAAGCAGCGAACAGATAGCATGAAAAAGCGGGATATAAACAGGGTGGGGATAGTAGACAGCCAGATTTTGAGGCCAAAAGGTCTTGCCGATGTATTTTAGATATGAGACTAAGAGCTTATCCGTAAATAACACCTGCTTTTCTAAAAGCAATTATGGCAGCTGCCATGTGTAATAACGCTTCATAGGTTTTGGTGAGTTTTTCGTATCTCACCAGCAGTTTTCTGAACCTGTTGAACCAAGAG
>WNGR01006274.1_pt1 | contig 29046 bp, 28 predicted proteins | sample 5407581 | NCBI WGS metagenome assembly WNGR01 (sample SAMN13153383, study PRJNA577476) | soil metagenome | isolation source: 80 cm soil or saprolite under Garry oak tree replicate 2 | place: USA:California | collected 2016-06-15
TCTGGCGTCTGCCGCTCGGCGAAGAATACGCCGAGATGATTAAAAGCGACATTGGCGACATCAAGAACACCGGCGGGCGCTGGGGTGGCGCCATTACCGCCGCGGAGTTCCTCAAGGTCTTCGCGGAAGACACCCCGTGGATTCACCTCGACATCGCCGGCCTCGCATGGATCGAAGACTCCCGCCCCTACATCGCCAAGGGCCCCAGCGGAACAGCCGTGCGATCGATTCTGGAATGGGTCAGAAGCTACTCGGCCTGACACAACCGCCAACCTTTGGTTCAACTCAAGCGCTGACCCGTGGCTGCCCGACTCACCGCGCCACCGGTCAGCGTTTTGCGTTTCCCTTACGCCGTCCTTATGGCAATGCCGGGTTCCGCGTGCTATCACAGAGCCAAAGGCGGTGATAGAGGCAAAAAATTCTCCATTCAAATAAATCCCACCGGAGGGCTACTCCATGATCTTGCAGACACCGGAACTGTCGCCCAACCATAAGGCCACAATCGACGATCTAGTCGGCGGGGAACTCCATAACCAGCAAAAAACTATTGTTCGCAGCGGAATACAAAAGAAGCCCACCGTACGCGACCATCAGGCAGCCGTAGACGAAATGCGTTATCAGTTGTACATGCTCGACCGAAGCCAGCGCAGGCCCTCGATCGAAGACTACATCTCCGATTTTCTCGAGAAGCCCGGCACAGAAACCCCACGTTGAACCCCTAACAGCCTGTGGTGCAAGTCCAGTTTTGAAAGGGCACGACTTTAGTCGTGCCGTAAAGTGTTAGGAATCAACTGGGCTTTACAGGCTGCGGAAAAAGTCGTTGCTTTGAAAGGGCACGGCTTTAGCCGTGCCGCAACTGCACCAGAATCAATGGGGGCTTTAGCCCCTGAGGTTTGGCTTTCAGGATCTTGGCCCCAAAAGTAGCCTTTTTCCGCTGAGGTTTGGCTTTCAGGATCTTGGCCCCAAAAGTAGCCTTTTTCCGCAGCCTGTTTAGCCCCTGAGGGACGGCTTTTTCGAGCTCTCGACGTTCACCACAGGCTGCTAACCTGTTTACTCAAGCCACCCCGGCTGCGGGCGGCGAATTTACTGCGACACACGTCGTGCGCTCACTCATCACATCGCTTCGGGGCTCTCGATGCCAAGCCAGCTAAGGGCAGTTATCAACTCCCGCAGCGCGACAGCGGCAGTCGCTAACAAAAATGTCTTGCGGGCCGGGTCTTCTTCCGTCAGGATATGGTGCTTGTGATAGAAGTTATTGAACTCCTGGGCTAACTGGAATGCGTGCTTGGCAAGATAGGCCGGCTCTGATGTCGTAATGCATTGATCCAGCACCAGCGAGCGGCGGCCTGCCCGCAGCCAAAGCGCCCAGATGTCTTCAGCGCCTTCGCCTTCGGTATAGCTTCCCGCTCTGCTTTTGTCTAACTTCGCAAACTCCGCTAACACTGCTTCCGATGTCGTCCCGGCTTTACGGAAGATGTTGCGGACTCGGACGACGGCGTACTGGATGTACGGGCCGGTCTCTCCCTCGAAGCTCAACGCCTCTTTGAAGTCGAAGGCGATCACTGAATTGCGCGTGAACTTCAGCATGAAGTAGCGCAGCGCGCCGATGGCGATTTGTTCCGCGATCTTCTGCCGCTCCGCCTCATCGCGGCCCGTCTGCCGCGCGTCCACCTCCGCGCGGGTAGCGGCGATCAGCTTGTCGATCAGGTCGTCGGCCTTCACGCCAAACCCCTTGCGGCCGCTCACTTCGATGTACGGGCGGCTCAGGTCTTCAGTCGGGATGTTATAACCAAGCTCGACGGCGCAGCGGGGTGTAAGCGCCACCAACATTGGCCTGCGGGTCCGACTGGCGAGCGTCGATAACATTATAGATAGCCTGCGCGCCTCCAAAGTGAGGGTGAGGGTCGTCTCCCCGCTCGGCAGATATCCAGCACGTATGATCGGGATAAGTGAAGAACGGTTTGTATCCAAAGTCGCGACCCAGCAGCCCAAACTTCCATAAGTGATACGCGATATCTTTGCCCACATAAGTTACGGTGCCGTTGGAGCGCACGATAACTTTGGCGTCTTCATCGATCTCGCCTTCCACCGTTTGCGCGCCAGGACGCCGCATAACCCAGCAGCCCTTGTTCTTTCCTTCCATCTCAAAATAGAGCACGCCCGTCAGCTTCAGTTGCTCAAACGCCACATCCCAGAACTTGAGGTGCAATATCTCACTCTCACGCGGCAAGAAGTCATACTCGATATCAAGCCGAAGCATGGTCTCGAGATGCCGTCGCAGCACGGCAGTCGAGATCAGCTCAGCCACTTCGGCCGTCTCATTGCCGCCCCGCTCGAGCTCGTGCAAAGTCGCATAGCGAAGCTTCTTCCGCGCATCGTTCTCTGGGTCGCTCCCCTGCTCGTACCATTGCGAAGTGCGTGCATACAGATCCCAGCAATAGAAATCGATCCGCTCGCCCTTGTTTCTCAACTCATCCAGAAGCACACGAACATCGGCCGGCGATTTGCCTTCCAGATGCAGGAACCCCACCACCACATCGGCCACCTGCACGCCCGTGTTATCGATGTAATTCTGCACATCGACCTTCTGCCCCGTTGCACGCAGCAGACGAACGAAAGTGTCGCCAAGAATCGCATTCCGCAAGTGGCCGATGTGCGCGGCCTTGTTGGGATTGATGCTGGTGTGTTCGACCAGTGAATGAAGGCCGCTACTCGCCAGGCTCAACTTGTCTTTTATCGCCACAGCGCGAACGCCCGCGGCGCGATCGAGCCGCGCGTTGATGTATCCGGCGCCGGCAACTTCGAATCCGGCAAAACCCTCCACCTGCCCTGATGCGGCCACAATCTCCTGCGCGATGACCTTGGGAGCCTTGCGCAGCTTCCGCGCCAATTCAAAGGCGACCGGAGTGGCAAGTTCTCCAAATCGCAGGTCAGGCGGAATCTCGATCGGAATCGACTCGAGTTGAAGATCGTACTTTGACCGCAAGATGCCGCGAAGGTGTGCCGTGAGCCGTTTTTGCAATTCCAAATACACGTGGGAGAGCCTCGGAAATACCTGATTTTCAAGGGCGATTCTAACAGAGCGACGCCCATACCCGGGTTTGACGCACCCCGCTGTGACCCCTAAGATTGAAGGGTAGATTGCATTCAGATTCTGCCCTACGGAAGGCTCGCAACTCTCGAACACCCACCCATGGCCAATCATCCATCCAATGCTGCCGGCTTTTATCTCACCACGCCTATCTACTACGTGAACGCGCGGCCCCATCTTGGTCATGCTTACTCGACCATCGTGTGCGACGCGATTGCGCGGCGCAAGCGGGCACTGGGCATCGATACCTGGTTTCTCACCGGCACCGATGAACATGGGCAAAAGATCGAGCGCTCCGCCAAGCTTGCCGGACGCACGCCGATGGAGTTTGCCACCGCCATCTCCGCCGAGTTTCGCGCCCTGTGGGACCGCCTCGGGCTGAGCTACGACGATTTCATCCGCACCACCGAAGACCGCCACAAGCGCGGCGTGCAAAAGCTCTTCGCCACCCTCCGCGATCGCGGCTACATCTACAAGGGTTCGTATACCGGCCAGTATTGCGTGTCGTCGGAGCTCTACGTCGATGGGCCTCCCGGCACGCCCTGCCCCGATTGCGGGCGCATCACCGAGACCGTCAGCGAAGAGAACTACTTCTTCAAGCTGTCGGCCTTCGAGCGCAAGCTGCTCGAATTTTACGAAGCTAATCCAGGGTTCATGCAGCCTGAGTCCACGCGTCGCGAAGTCCTATCGTTTGTCCGCAGCGGCCTCAAGGATCTGTCGGTCAGCCGCACCAGTTTCTCGTGGGGAATTCCGGTTCCCGGCGATGAAAAGCACGTCGTGTATGTATGGCTTGATGCACTGGCCAACTACATCACGGCGCTCGGCTATGGTTCAGACGATCCCGCAGACCAGGAGCGCTTCGCCAGGTTCTGGCCCGCCGACATGCACCTCATCGGCAAAGAGATCAGCCGCTTCCATTGCGTCTATTGGCCGGCGTTTTTGATGGCGGCGGGACTTCCCGTGCCGCGCTCGGTCAAGGCCAACGGCTGGCTGCTCTTCGACGACACCAAGATGTCAAAATCGCTCGGCAACATCGTGCGGGCTGAGACCGTCGACACAGTGCTCGGCGCCGACGCGCTGCGCTACTTCCTGCTCCGCGAAATCCCCTTCGGTCAAGACGGCAGCTTCAGCTTCGACGCGCTGGTGCGACGCTACAATGGCGACCTGGCGAACGGCTACGGCAACCTTGTCAGCCGCGTCGTCAACATGATGCACAAGTACTTCGGCGGAGCTCTGCCAGCGGCCGGTGAAGACACCGTCGCAGAGACTTCGCTGCGCGCCACCGCCGAACGCACCATCGTCGAATTCGCTCCGGCTTTCGACGAAAGAAGCCGCCGGAGCGCTCTGACGCCGGCCACGCGGCACTTCAGCAACGCGTGCTTGCAACGGCTGCCGAGGCCATTCGCATCATAACCGCGCTGGTGTATCCCATCCTGCCCGAGTCGGCCGCAAAGGTCTGGCGGCAGCTCGGGTTGGGCGAGATTCAAGACGCGGCCAACAGCGCATTTTTGACGCAGCTTGCATGGGGCGGATTTGAACCCGAAACAAAATTTGGCGAACCGGCCCCGCTGTTCCCCCGCGCTGAGAAGGACGCGATCGAACGTATGCAAAATCTAGAGGACGAGAACAACCGCACCGCAGTCGAGGCGGCAGGGCAAGCGAACGGCGTGCCACCCAACCAGGCCCCGGCATTGACCTCGGTGTCGCCCACCACGACCACCGGCAACACACCCTCACCGGAGACCGACGAGCTCACACCGACAACAGCGGTCCCGCAAGACTCCAACAAGCCCGTCAATACCGCCAAGGTCCACGAAGTGCCCAGGGACATCGCCAGCGCCCGCCTCACCACCACGCCCGCGCCCGCCCCCGGCGGAGTTCCCCTTGCCACCGAGGAGAAAAATCCAGACCCTCCGTCGGCAACGCAGCAGACTAGTTCAGACCATGCCGGCCCTCAGCAGGAAGCCCCTGAACAGTCTCAGCACATCACCATTGACGACTTCGCCAAGGTGGAGCTGCGGGTAGCACAAGTGCTGGTAGCCGAACGCATTCCCAAGGCCGACAAGCTGCTGCGTCTCGAGGTCGATCTGGGCTACGAGAAACGGCAGATCCTGGCCGGCATCGCCCAACATTACGAACCTGAAAAGCTCATCGGCCGCAAGATCGTAATCGTCGCCAACCTCGCGCCCCGCAAGATGCGCGGCTTGGAGTCCAACGGCATGCTGCTGGCCGCATCGCTCCCCGACGGCGCACCCGTGCTGGCTTCGTTCCTCGAAGAAGTCCCGCTTGGCGCGCGGCTGAAATAGACCTGGTCAATTCGGGGATGTGCCGCAAAGCGATCGTTGACGGGGCACACCGTGCATACACATAAATCATGCTATCTTTACACATCGGGAGGGCGGATCTATGCGGACCAACATCGACATCGACGACGAGTTGATGCGGCAAGCCATGAAGGCAACCGGGACCACGACCAAGAAGGCCGCCGTCGAAGCCAGCATGCGTCTTGCGGTGCAGCTCAAAGCCCAGGAGGGGATTCGCAAGCTTCGCGGCAAAGTCGTCTGGCGGGGTCATGATGACGACTGGTTTGCTACCGATCAAGAGATTCTGAAACAGCGAGCCGCGAATAAGGGATGATCATCGTCGATACGTCTGTGATGATTGACTATCTCGCCGAGCGTTCCGATGCCCGCACTGACTGGCTTGACCGGCAGATTGACATACAACGAATTGGAATCACAAGCCTGATACTGACCGAAATCCTTCAGGGAATCCGCAACGACGATGTATTCAGCAAGACTCTAAAGTCGTTGAATCAGTTCGCAATCTTTGAAACCGGTAGTCGGGAACTGGCCATCGCTTCTGCTCGCAATTACCGGACGCTGCGCCACATGGGCATTACCATTCGCAATATGATTGATACCTTTATCGCCACCTTCTGCATAGAGGAGGGTTACAGTCTGTTGCACAACGACCGGGACTTCGACGCATTCGAAACTCACCTTGGGTTGAAAGTAGTACATCCCCCGGCTTCGTCTTTGAACTAACCCCATCTCACATTGCTCGAGGCCCTCTTTGCTGATCGATTCCCATGCCCATCTTGATAGTGAACGCTACGCCGAAGACCGTGAGGAGATGTTGCGCCGCGCTTGGGATGCCGGCGTAGAGACAGTGCTGGCTATCGGCATCGGCGAAGGCCCGGCCCAGATGCACCAGGCGCTCGACCTCTGCCGTGCATTCAACGGCCAGCCCAACCCGCCACGGCTCTACGCCAGCGCTGGCATCTATCCCCACAACACCCTTGAGGCCGACGCCGCGGCCCTCGCCAAACTCGACAGCCTCCTCGCCGAGCCGGAGGTGATCGCCTGCGGCGAGATCGGCCTGGACTACTACCATGAAGGCGCGGCACATGAGGTGCAGCGCGAGGGAATGATCCGCCAGCTTGAAATTGCCGCCACCCGCAAGCGCCCCATCCTCATCCACTGCCGCCCCAAAGATGGCGCCACCGATGCCTGGGACGACCTCTTCGATATCCTCGGCCAGCACTGGAAGCACACCGGCCTCGCCGGCATCATGCACTGCTTCGGCGGCGGTTGGGAGCAGGCCCGGCGTTCCCTCGACCTGGGCTTCCTCGTCTCCTTCGCCGGCAACATCACCTATCCCAAGGCCCAGCCGCTGCGGGACGTGGCGGCCCTTGTCCCGCTGGACGCCCTCCTCGTCGAAACCGACGCCCCCTGGCTGGCCCCCGCTCCTAATCGCGGAAAGCGCAATGAGCCCGCCATGGTCACCCAGACCGCGCGAACCCTGGCTGGCATGAAGAGCATAACGGAGCAGGAAATCGCCGACGCCACCACCAAAAACTTCTTCCGGCTGTTTCCGGGTATTTCCCCAAATCCGGCAGGATAGGTAAGATTCGTGATTGGTAGGTTTCCCCCCCGGGCAAAGCCGCCAGCTATTTTGTTTTTCCCGCCGAACCGGGTTCGTAAATTGCGGCATGTCTCCGGCCCGACGTGGGAAACTGGAAGAGTAGGGTTGGTCGGGCGGACCGGACCCGGCCTAATGAATCTGGCCTGATCTGAAATATTGAGGAGCCTATGGCGCAAGACAATTCGTTTGACATCGTAAGCAAGGTTGAAATCCAGGAAGTCCGTAACGCAATCGACCAGGCGCTCAAAGAGATTCGCCAGCGATTTGATCTCAAGGACTCCCACACCGAAATCAACCTCGTCGAAGGCGACAAAGAGATCCAGCTAGCCTCCGCGGGCGAGTACAAGCTTGAGGCGGTTAAGGAAATCCTCGGCCAGAAGCTCGTGAAACGGGGCGTATCCCTCAAAAATCTTACCTACGGCAAGATCGAGCCGGCCGCCGGACAAAGCGTGCGCCAGAAGATTACCCTGCAGCAGGGCATCCCCTCCGAAAGGGCGAAAGAGATCGTCCGCCTGGTCAAGGACTCAAAAAAGAAGGCACAGGCGAGCATTCAAGGAGATACTGTGAGAGTATCCAGCAAAGATCGCGACGAGTTGCAGTCCATTATTGCGCTGCTGCGCGGCAAAGATCTGGGCGTGGAATTGCAGTTCACCAACTACCGCACCAACTAAGCGAAAACCCGGCCCCCAGAACTTCCCTTGCGGCCAGCCGGATTTGAGAAGATAAGAACGAGAACCGGAGAACTTTGAGCACATTGGCGATAGCGACGGCGAGAGAGGTCTTCGATCTACTGCGGGATGATCTCGTAGCAATCGAGCAGGAGTTGGGCCGGGACGCCGCCTCCAGCGTCAGCACCATCACTGAAATCGCCGAGTACCTTCGCGGCGGCGGCGGCAAACGAATTCGCCCTTCGCTGCTGCTGCTTGCCGCCCACGTGATGGGTTACTCGGGACCCAGCGCCATTCGGCTTGGCACAGTGGTGGAGATGGTGCACACCGCAACCCTGGTCCATGACGACATCATCGACGGCGCCGACACCCGCCGCGGGCGCCCCTCCGCCAACACCACCTGGGGCAACGAAAAATGCGTCCTGGCCGGCGACTGGCTCTACATGCAGGCCTTTCGCGTCGCGCTCGAGGAAAAGAACCTGCGCGTGCTCGACCTGCTCATCGGCCTCACCCAACAGATGGTCGAGGGCGAACTGCTGCAGATTCAAAAGCTCGGCAAAGCAGTATCTGAAGCCGAGTACTACGACCTGATCTTCCGCAAGACAGCCTGCCTCTTTTCGGTTTCAATGCGGCTGGGCGCGGTGCTGGCCGGGGCCTCTGAGGCCGACGAAGCCAAACTTGCCGCTTACGGCCGTGCGGTTGGATTATCGTTCCAGATCGTCGACGACGTGCTCGACCTCACAGCCACCGAAGAGGTGCTCGGTAAGCCCGTAGCCAGCGACCTGCGCGAGGGCAAGGCGACTCTGTCGGTCATCCACTCCATCGACCACGGCACAGCCGCCGACCGCCAGGCCATTCAGCGGGTGCTCGACGACCGCAGCTTTGAGAATGTCAGCCGCGAACAGATCCAGCAGATCCTGATCCGCAACGGTTCGGTCGAATACGCCATGACTGTCGCCGACCGCTACGCCGAGCAGTCGCGCCAGGCCCTCGCTCCTCTCCCCGAGTCCGAATTCAAGCGCGCCCTCCTCTGGGTGCCCGATTTTGTTGTGGCACGCGAGAAGTAGATCGCCGCTCAGACTGCAAAGAATATTCTCTGGCAAGAGAATCGGATCGCCGTCCTTTCAGCGTTTTCAACGTAAAGGGCGAGACCGCGTTATTCTATTGCCCATGGAACTTATCTTCGAAGTGCGCGAAGCGGAAGAAGGCGGATTTACGGCGCGAGCGCTCGGTCATCCCATTTTCACTGAAGCCGAAACGTGGGAAGAGCTACGCGCCAACGTGCTTGAGGCAGCGGCGCTGCACTTTGAGGATACGGCTATCCGGCCAAAGCTCATCCAGTTGCATTATGTGAAGGACGAACTGATCCCCGTCGAGGCGGCGTGAAGCTTCCGCGCGCAGTTCCGGCGGATCGCCTCATCCGAGCACTTGAGCACCTTGGTTATACGGTCGTTCGGCAAAAAGGAAGCCACGTCAGGCTGCTCCACCCAGGACCGCCGGCGCATTCCGTCACGGTACCCATGCACAATCCACTAAAAACTGGAACACTCCACGGAATTCTTGCAGAAGTCGCTCGAGCGCAGTCGATTCCGATCGAGAACATTGCAGAACGGATTTAGAATCCGGAACGAGCCGCTAGTTTATCTCGCAGCCTTGGAGAAATAACCCCTATGCAGGACCTCTGGGCCAACGTCGATCGCTACTTTGGCGAACTCCTCGCGCCTGAAGATTCCCACCTCAAAGCCATCCTTGAATCGAACCAGGCAGCCTCACTTCCCTCCATCGATGTGCCCGCCCTCCTCGGCAAATTCCTCGATCTCATGGTCCGCATCTCCGGTGCGCGCCGCGCCCTCGAGGTCGGAACGCTCGGCGGATACAGCACACTCTGGCTAGCCCGCGCCCTGCCCCCCAGCGGACATCTCATCACCCTTGAGCTCGACCCACACCACGCCGAGGTGGCCCGCACCAACCTGGATGAAGCCGGCGTTCTCGACCGCGTTGAGATTCGCATCGGAAGCGCAAACGACAGCCTGCGGCAGCTCCACGAAAGCGACGCGCAGCCCTTCGGCCTCATCTTTCTCGATGCCGACAAGCAGGGCCTTCCCGGCTATCTTGAATGGTCTTTGAAGCTCTCCCACCCCGGCACAATCATCATTGCCGATAACGTGGTCCGCGACGGCAAGGTCATCGACCCCGGCAACCCCGCCCCCGATATTCAAGGCGTCCGGCGCCTCATCGAACTCATGGCCGCGGAGCCGCGCCTGAGCGCAACGGCGATCCCCACGGTTGGCGCGAGAGGCTACGACGGCTTCGCAATCGCCGTGGTTCTCCACTGAGAATTAGCGCGTACGACATCTTCCAGTTGGCAAACATCTCAACCAGGTGACTCAAACCGAAACCATCTAATCGAAGCTCCGCAGCCAGATATCGCGCACTGAGATCTTGCACGGCTGGCTCTCGATCTCAAAGCCAATCAGTCCCGGCTGGTTGTTGACGGAGTCTTTGTTGTCATCGATGAACACCGCCATCAACTGGCCGTTCATGATGTGCATCATCACTCCGCCCCGCGCAATGATCTCGTAATCGTTCCATTCGCTCGTTTTTACCAATGCCCCCAGCGCCTGCTTGTCGCCGATGCGCGCGACAAGGCGATTCGGCTGGCCGGGCAGCGCCTGCGTTACCTGCCCGCGATAGGCAAGAATGCCCTGCATGGTGTTTTCTGAGTACCACTGGCCGGTGAACGCCTCAGTCGCCGCGGAGACCGGAAACCAGAAGTCCGCCTGCGGGCCGGTCATCATGAACTTGAGATCGTAGGCAGGCTGCCCGGCGGGCTGCGGCCGCGTCCAGGGCACTCCTGTGACGCTGCGGTATTGAATCCCGCCGCCGCCGCCCTTTTCGATCTTCATCTGCAGCTTCAGATCAAAATCGCGTGTCTTGTCGCCACGATAGACGATGTAGTTGTTGCCCTTTGGCTTGCCCTCGATCGTCTCCCCCACCATGACACCGCCTTCCACGCGCCATATGGAGGGGTCAGCATCCCATCCCGTGAAGCTCTTGGCATCGAAGATCTGCTTGTAGCCCGTGTGCTCGTCAATGTCATAAGGCGCGGGGTCATGAAACTTCGGCATGCCTGGCAGCTTTTCGCCATGCGAACCCGTCTGCGGAGGACCCACCGCCGGAGACTCAAGCGCATGTGGGACAGTCTGAGCGCCAGGCGCACCCGTCAGCGCCGCAAGCAGGAGACTGCAAGCAATTCGCAGTGAGTGTGAGGAACAAAAAGTGCGCGGGTAGGCACGATTCGATGCGGGCATTCCGTTTCCGACCTTCCAATTCAGGCGATGCAGAACAACTGGAGTCTATAGCGGAACCAGAGTCGATGTATCCCGAAACCACAGCATTCAAGTCGACGCGACCATCAGGGAGCGGCGACCCTGAACAAAACTCAACAGGACACAGTTACTCTGGTTCCGCTCTAGCCGGAGCGGTCAACCTTCGGCGACAGCTTTCTCAAGTGCCGTGACGTCGACAATCTGGCCTTGACAGGCGGCGGAAAACTCTGGTTTTGTAACAGGGCATGACTTCAGTCGTGCTGTAAGTGACTGAAAATAAGTTGGGCTTTAGCCTCTGAGGGATGCTTTTCAGCCCCGAATATGAGCTTTTCCGCAGCCTGTTGAGGCAGATGAAAAGTCGTTGCGTAAAATATTGTTCGATTCACAGATAATCAGTATTAGGTTTGGCAAGGGAAGAACAGGGGTCGCCCTGTGAATCGCTCGAAAAGAGCGGACACCGTAGCAAACCGGGCACTAAATGTCGCTTCAGAGCCATTTTTCCCGGGGTTTGGACCATTTTAAAACCGGCTCTAGACGCTGCATACAGCACAAATTAAGCAAGTTACAAGGAATCATTCCCGGAAAAATGCTGACCCTCCCCCCTATGGGTCAATAAATTCGCCATTTCAACCCGCAATCTGGCGTCTCCGAGCCCTGTTCGCTCGGCTGGAACCGAACGCGAACCATCATGGCGAGTTTGTCCGTATTCCGCTGAAACCCTACTTTGCAGCCATCAGGGCGCGAAGGGCATCGGCGTACTGCTCGGGAAGCGGCATCTTGTTCAGGTCGGCATCGCAGACCACGTGTACCGTCTCGCCCTCGGCCAGCACCTTGTGGTCGTCCCCTTCAGGAGCCTTGCGCAGGATGCGATAAGCGAACTTGAGCACCGATCCGCGCAGCAATGCGGGCCGGGTCTCGATCAGGATTTCGTCGTCGTAGCGTGCCGGAGCGCGGTAGCGGCAGGTCGCCTCGACCACCGGCAAAATCAGCTTGTGGTCGATCTCCATCTGGCTATAGGCGAGACCGAGGGAGCGCAGCAGTTCCACCCGGCCAATCTCAAACCAGACCAGGTAGTTGGCATAGTAAACAATGCCCATCTGGTCGGTTTCGGCATAGCGCACCCTCTGGCGGGTGATTACAGGCATGGGAATGGCTCTCTTTACAGTGAACAGTGTGCAGTGGTAAGTATTAGCGCGAATTCCTTTTTGCAATGCGCGTCAGCTTTGCGTCGTTTTGAACGGAACTTCATCGATACTCATGCGAGTTTGCGCTTCAATGAAGCTGACTACTGAGCACTGTTCACTGCACACTGCTTCACGGCTTGAGGTGCATGAAGATCGGCAGCTTGGTGACGTCGTTGAAGATGATGAAAGCGAAGAAGACCACCAGCACCACAAACGCCGCCTGGTAGATACGTTCCTTCACGTTGAGGCTGATGTCGTGGCGCAGTATGCTCTCGATCAGCAACAGCAGAATCAGGCCGCCATCAAGAATCGGGAACGGCATCAGGTTCAGAATCCCAAGGTTGATGCTGATCGCCGCAGCCAGCCCAAATTTCGGCAGCCAGCCCTTCATTTCCGCGGCCTGGCCAGCCATGCGGGCGATGCCCACCGGCCCGGAAAGCTGCGAAACCGCGACCTTGCGCGTAAACAGGCGTCCCAGCACCTCGACGATGAGCGTGGAGTTATCCACGCAGAAAGACCTGGCCTGCGCAACCGCCTTGCCAAACGGCAGCGGGTCGGTGCGCAGCGGAGTGCCAACCGCCTGGAACCCGAGTTTCCAGCTTGAATCGAGTTTCGCCGGGTGCGCTTCAAGGCTAACGGGCGCGCCTTTGCGCAACACCACCAGCGAAAGCGGCTTGCCCTGTCCGCTCTGCATGTAAGCAAGCAATGTCGAAACGGTGTGGAACGCGTGCCCGTCGACCGACTCAATCTGGTCTCCGGAACGAAGGCCGGCCTTGTCGGCCGGGGTGCCGGGCTGCACCTCATCCACGCCGATCGGCCCCGGCATGAACTGTGGCAGAATACCGGCATCGCTGAAATCGAACTCCTGCCCCTTGGCCATGGGCGGCACATGCAACGAAAGCTGCAGGTCTTTTCCGCCGCGGTTCACTGTCAGGGGGACAATTTGGTCGAGGTTCATCGAGGCACGACTGCCCACCTGCATCCAGTCAGGATCTTGGACTGAATCGAAGCGGCGAATTGTATCGCCGGCCTCAAGGCCAGCCTGCGCAGCGGCAGAACCGGGCACCACCCATTCAACAGTGGTGGAGCTCACAACATACTTCGGCACTTCGTTGAACCAGCAGTAGTAAAACAGCATCAGCAGGAAGGCCAGGATGAAGTTGGCCACCGGGCCCGCCAGTCCGATAAGCATCCGCTGCCAGCGGGGATGAGCGGCGAAGGAAGCGGGATCGTCGATCGGAGCTTCGGCCATCTCGCCGGATTCGCCGGCCTTCGCCAGCTCGGCGGGATTCTCTCCCGTCATTTTGACGTATCCACCCAGAGGCAGCAGGCAGATTTTGTAGTCGGTATCGCCATGCTTGATGCCGAACAGGCGGGGCCCAAAGCCCACGGAAAACGACTCAACGCGGACACCGCACAGCTTGGCCACAGCGAAGTGGCCGAACTCGTGCACCACTACCATGACGCCGATCAGGACAATGAAAGCGACGACAGCTACGACTACATCGTGAAGATTCTGCATAGGTTGCGATTCTATCCTTGGCTCTATACCTGGCCAGCAAACGCTCGCTAGGTTAGGAGCGCCGCAGCGCTTTGACGCGCCTGCCGATCCGCGGCGAGCACCTCGGCAATCGTCGCCGGGTGTGATTCCGGCGTTAAAGCGAGCACCTGTTCAATTGTATCTGGGATTCCGGTGAACGGAATACGACGTTCGAGGAAGGCCTCGACAGCAACCTCATCCGCCGCGTTCAGGGCGATACAGTGAGCCCCGCCCTTCTCCGCGGCTTCAAACGCGAGCCTCAGGCAGGGGAAACGCTCAAAATCCGGTTCCTCGAAGTCCAGGTGGCGCAGAGCGGCCAGGTCAAACGTAAGTGAGGAAGCGGGGCGCTCCGGATAGGCTAATGCGTAAAGAATGGGCAGGCGCATGTCGGTAACCGAAATCTGCGCCAGAATTGAGCCGTCAACGTACTCCACCAGCGAGTGAACGGTGGACTGGGGATGAACCGTGACCCGAACCTTGTTGGGCGCCACGTCAAAAAGCCGGCAGGCCTCGATCACCTCTAACCCCTTATTCAGCATGGTGGCGGAGTCGATAGTGATGCGGCGTCCCATCACCCAGGTAGGGTGCTTGAGCGCCTGTTCCGGCGTGATCCCGGCGAATCGGTCCAGGGGCGTCTGCCGGAAGGGCCCGCCCGAGGCCGTGAGCCAGATTGTCTTGACCTCGGCGTGCTCTCCCACCCTCAGGCATTGGTGCACCGCGTTATGCTCGCTGTCGATGGGCAGAATCGGGACTTTCTTTTGCCTGGCGGCAGCGGTCAGGATCTCTCCGGCAGCCACCATGCATTCCTTGTTGGCTAGGCCCACCGGCTTTCCGGCCAGGATGGCGGCATGGGTGGCCTCGAGGCCGGCGACGCCGACGATTGCCGAAACCACGAAATCCACGTCGGGTAAGGTGGCGCAGGCGACTGTGCCTTCAGTGCCGTGGACAACTTCGATTCCGGTCACCCCCACCTGTCGAAACATACTGGAAAGTTCAGCAGCCAGCTCCTCCGTCGCTAGAGAGACGACTTGAGGGCGCCAGCGGGACGCCTGCGCGAAGGCTTCCTGAACATTGCGTCCGGCCGCCACAGCGGCCACTGAGTAGCGGTCAGGAAACTGCTCGACGATGGAGAGGGTGCTCTGTCCGATGGAGCCCGTGGATCCGAGAATGGCGATTTGCTTCAATGCGGTCTTTTCGTTCCTTACTTCTGTATCAGGCAGAATAAAGCCTTTCCACTTTGTAACTTGCAGTCGCTAAACGCTAGAACCGTTGATGAATAAGTTGAGCGTACCATAGCACCGGAGCCGCCAGCAGCAGGGCGTCGATACGATCCAGAACACCTCCGTGACCGGGCAGAAGAGTGCCGGAATCTTTGACCCCGGCCGAGCGTTTGAGAGCTGATTCCGCCAGATCGCCGACCTGCGCCGCGATGTTCACCAGGACGGCCAGTCCAAGCCAATACCACCACCCCTCGTCGGCGTAAGAGAGTTTGACGGAGTTCCACCGGGCCATCACATCCGATAGCTCCAACAGGCCGGCTGTTATCAGCAAACTCCCGGCAACGGAGGCCACCGACCCCTCCCATGACTTGCCGGGACTAAGTGACGGAGCCAGCTTGTGGCGGCCCCAGGGACGGCCAACGTAAAGCGCCGCCGTGTCGCCTGCCCACACCACGAAGAGCAGAAAAATCAACAGCGACGGCCCATTAGGCTGTTCGCGCAAAGCGGGTAACGAAATCAGCGTGAAACCGGTATAGAACAGGCAGAAGATGGCGTTCGAGGCATCCGGAATCATGCGAGAAACCGGAGTGGCAAAGGTGCAGTAAACCAGCAGGCCAAGACAGAGGATCCCGAGTAGGGGCGCGACCTGATCAGGCCACTGAAAACTGCCGCCAAACAGGGCTGCAATCGCCACGGCCACGGCGGTCCGCGGCGGGTCGGCCCCGTTCTGCTTTGCCAACCCGAGATATTCCCATGCGGCGAGTGCCGCCACCAGAGCGGTTGCCAGAGTAAACAGCCACTGCCACCTCGGGCCAAGAAATACGAGAACCAGGACTAAAGGAATCAGAACTACAGCGGTGAGTACGCGTTTCATTCAGGGTTGAGAATACACCGCTGGAGCGAGGGTGCAGGTTTCGACGGCAGCAAAGTTGGTTTAGCTCGCCGCGATCTTGATCCGTTCTGCCTCTTCGTCCACCACGCCGACGCTATCGCTGAGGCCACCGAAGCGGCGTTCCCGGCGCTGGAAGTCAGCAATCGCCTCGAGCAAATGGATGCCGCGGAAATCGGGCCAGAGGCGCTCGGTGACAAAGATCTCGGTATAGGCGATCTGCCAGAGAAGGTAGTTTGAGATACGCATTTCCCCGGAAGTGCGAATCAGCAGGTCGGGATCAGGCATGTGGGCCGTGTACAGATGCCGGTTGATGTCCGCTTCGGTGATCCGCTCAGGCGCTATGTGCTTGTGCTTCATCTCCGCAGCGAGGGAACGAAACGCGTCGACCATCTCTGACCGGCCACCGTAGTTGAGTGCCAAGGTTAACGTGGTGCCGGTGTTCTGTGCGGTGGCATCCTCAGCCCAGCGCATTTTGGCCTGGACCTCGGGTGGCAACTCGTGGGTGCGCCCGATATAGCGAATGCGCACATTATTGTCCATCATGCGCTGCAAGTTGCTCTCAAGATAGGTCTTGAGCAGGCGCATGAGGAAGTTGACCTCGGCGCGAGGACGGCGCAGGTTATTTTCCAACGAGAAGGCGTAAAGGGTAAGCCAGGGGAGTCCGATACGGGAGGCTGTTTCTGTGACGAGTTGAACACTTTTCGCACCCTGCTGATGGCCAAGGAAGCGCTTCAGCGATCTGTGACCAGCCCAGCGGCCGTTGCCGTCCATGATAATAGCCACGTGCTGCGGAAGGCTCTCCGGCTTGAGCGTCGCATAAACCGCGCGCTCCTCCGGAGTAAGTTCATGGATTCGCAACGTGCCTGCAGGAAACAAAATCGACCCGCCTCTTTATCAGGGCCTGACAGCGCGCGGATGCCAGGTGGCGCCCGTCAACTCTTTGACGCCCGAAAGTTAACGTCCGTTGCCGATCATCGCGGCGATCTGGGGCCACGGCTACGTCTCCTTCAGGCCCAAAACAGCATGCACGCACAAAGATTGAGGCAGACAACCCTCACGCGGGATCAGACGGAGTGGAGGTTCGTCGATCCCGGAAACAAGAGTACGGCGCTCTCAGGCGGTACGCCGCTGGCCGTTGGCCTTGTCGCGCAGGGCGCCATAAAAGAGCGTCCGCTGCAGTGAATCCAGACGCGGTAAAAGCGCAGCAATCTCCGCCAGGAAAGGGTCAGCGAGGATGGACGCCACCTCTTCATCGCGACGGCTGCGCGTATCCCTCACCAGTTGGCAGACATCCACTTCAAGGGCCTCTGCCAGCCGCTCAAGCGAGCCGAGCGTGGGGATCGCCTTGCCATTTTCTATCTTGGAGATGTACGTGCGAGGCACCTGCATCCGCCCTGCCAATTGCCTCTGGCTCAGGTGGCGCGCACGGCGAATCTCGCGCACCTGCCCGGCCACCTGCAATCCGGCCTCGGCCGTGGCCTGAACGGGTTGACTGGGCACCGGGCGCGGTCCGAGAACGACCGGCTCCTCAATGTCCAGGGGTTTATGGCATCGTCTGCAAAGGGAGTTGCTGGTCCGGTACTGCACCAGGGTGCAGTGTTCGCAGCGAACGACTTCGCGAGCGTCAGAAGCGGCGAGAGCGGGACTCGCAGGAGCTGAACTCACAAGGGTAGGTGCACTCACAAGAGTGGTTGACATCGGTTGTTCGCGGAGCGCCAGAGCGTGGTCTCCGGGGTGCTTCTCAGCACCTCGACTAGAGCTAATTTCAGCGGAGTGAACCATAATTGTCAAGTAGGAACTTAGGCTCAACCCTAAGTTTCCCCCATCATACCCCTAAAAAGCCTAAAAAACGCGAACCAATTTGTGCAACATGGAGAAATTATGAGCGGTGAATCCCAGTACGGACGCGATCAGGCTCTGGAACTGTTATGGGAATGGACAGCGGGCGAGAGCCTGCGCAAACATGCGCTTGCCGTCGAAACTTGTGTGGTCGCCTACGGCGAAGCGGAAGCGGACCGATTATGCCTGTCTGCAGAAGAGCGTGCCGCCCTGATTGAGCTCTACTCCACCACTGCCCTGCTTCACGATTACGACTACGAACGGCACCCGTCTCGCGAGGAGCACCCATTCGTCGGCGTCCGTGAGCTGGAGCGGCGCGGCTGGCCCGAACCGCTGCGCACCGCGATCTTGGGACATGCCGAATACTCCGGTGTGCCCCGGGTAACCCATCTGGACAAGGTGCTGTTCGCCTGCGACGAGCTGGCCGGTTTCCTGACCGCCTGCGCCCTGGTGAAGCCGACCAAGGCTCTTGCCGATGTAGAAGTCCCGAGCGTGAGAAAGAAGATGAAGGACAAGGCATTCGCACGCGGAGTGAATCGCGACGACGTCATTCATGGTGCAGCCGAACTGGGCGTAGAGCTCGACGCGCATATCGGCTTTTGCCTGGAAGCAATGAAAAAGCGGGCCGCGGACTTGGGACTTTAGCTACCGTTCGCGCACAATTGGCCTAAGGCAACGGGTTCTTGGCCCGCAGGTCAGCCACGATCTCTGCCGCTGCCACACGAGCTTTCTCCTCCTGGTCAGGTGGAAAGCTGATGGCGCCTACACGGGCATGGCCGCCGCCGCCGTACCGCTCACACACCTGCGCCAGGTTCACCATTTTTGCGGGATCGGCTTTGGTCCACGGGTTCGACCCCACCGCTACCTTGGTGCGGAAGCTCGATTTCGAAAGTCCAATGGAGTAAGTCGCGTTGGGGTGCAGATAGTAAGGGATGAATTTGTTGAAGCCCTCGAGTGGATGGTCAGTGATATCGAAGAAGATGGTGCCGTCCCGTTCTTCCGCGCGGCTGCGAATCAGTTCCACCGCCTCCTTGTGACGCTCCAGAAACGGAGGCAGCAAGTCAGCCACGAAGGGCTGCGCCAGCACCTGGGCCAGCGGCATTTCGGTTAATAGCGGGATGAGTCGGGGAATGAAGAGGGCATCCTGAATCGACTCGATGATCAGGGTCAGTTTCATCGCCGGCGCTGCCATTTCAACAGCGGACTCGGGGCTCTCGTAGAGGGCGCCATCGACGATGTTGGCCCAATGAATCAGTTCTGCGACGGGCTTGGTATCGAGCCCGAATTGCGTCGCAGCGATGTGGGCCAGAAAGCTGGTGCACGAGGTATAATCCGGGTCAAAGAACTTGCGGGCCGCGCAGGCGGGATCCTGCTGGCAAGCGCGGAAGTTAGCCTGGTCCTGCGGGGTGAGAAACGCTGATTGGTGATGATCGAACCACCACGTGATTTTGGGTGATGCCGAGTATTTGAAATCGACGATGGCGTTCTCGTCGCCCGTGAAGTCGCTTTCGTCAAACAGAGCGCCGGCGCGGTGCACCAGCCCGTGATACTCGTAGCTTGCGTCAGCGGAAATGCACTCCCTGTGAAAGCGAGTGAATAAGGAGGCTGAGCAAGCTCCGTCGAAACATTTGTCGTGATAGAAGACGCGAACCCGCAAAACCTGCCACCCTCCTGAGGGATAGAGTTGAATCCCCGTTAAATCACTTGAACTGTTAAGCATCTAGGGCTTGGCCAGTTGTGTCAAGGAGTGGGGTGTGGGCGCAGTTATTCCAGGTTAGGATGCAGGGGTGAACAATTCGCGCGCAGGAATCGAGGGCGGCATAGGGCGACGGGTGTCCGATTGCGAATAATCATGGTCGGTTCTGGAGATGGCGCTGGCATTTGCTCCGGCACATCTGGCCGGAACTCGCATGAGACGGCGCATTCGCGACTTCGTCCCTTGAGCCAAAAGAATGCGGGACCACCAGAGGTTTACCAAGTCCGGCGCAAGGGGAATGTGACGGGACTCCTCCGTTCTCGCACCGGCGTGAAGTATTTAGAGCTAAAATCAGCAAACAAGAAATCCGTTTAATCTTGAGGAGCCCAGATGGAGCCGGAGATTCCGACTCACACTTATCAATCGCCGCTCGACGAGGCACCTGCACAAGCACTCGCGACGTGCAGCCCAAATCAGTCACCAGAATCGTTTGCGCCTTGCTCCGGTTCGGAGGAAGCTCACCAGTTGCGCTGGATCTTTCTGGGCGATCAGGGGTTACGCGCGGGTTGGTCGGTGCTGATCTTCATTACCTTGTTCCTGTTGTTTATGTACGGCCTCGGCACAGGCGGCTCGTACTTCGTCAGGCACGTTCTGCACGCCAAGCTCGGCCACGGTACGGCGCTTTCTACGGTCTTCGGAGAGGGCCTGGCGGTGCTTTCCCTTCTAGCGTCGGGCGCGATAGTCGCACTGATCGAGCGGCGTCGGGTGCTGGACTACTACCTTAGGGGCCCGCGGCGCTCGATGTATTTCGTCACTGGCCTCATCGCGGGGTTTACGGCGCTTTCTGTTCTTGTTGGGTCCATGGCGCAGGGGGGTTGGCTGCGCTTCGGGCCGGCGGCCCTGAGCGGGGCCCAGATCTTCAAATTTGCGGCGTTGTGGGGACTAGGATTTTTCTTGGTGGGACTGATGGAGGAGGGTAGTTTTCGCTGCTATCTTCAGTTCACGCTCGCCCGTGGAATCAACTTCTGGTGGGCGGTGAGTATTATTGCTGCCGCTTGCCTGAACCTCGCGCTGCGTCCGCAGGTCCAGGGTGTGTGGGGAGTCTATGCCTTCGCGCTGCTGGGGCTGCTCCCCTGTCTCTGGCTGCACTTGCGCAAGACGTCAGGAAGCGGTTTCTGGCAGGCAGCCTGGCTCACATCCACGCTGTTTGGATTCATTCATACCGGCAACAACGGCGAGAATTGGATCGGCATCTTCGCCGCGGCGGCCATAGGTTTTGTTTTCTGCGTCAGCGTGAGGCTTACCGGTTCGGCATGGTGGGCCATCGGCTGTCATGCGTCATGGGATTGGGCCGAAACCTACTTCTATGGCACTGCCGACAGCGGACTCGTGGCGCAAGGCCACTACCTGACCACAAGTCCGTCCGGTTCAACATTATGGAGCGGTGGAACCAACGGTCCCGAAGGAAGCCTGCTGGTATTGCCCGTTATCGTATTGCTGCTCCTGGCCCTGCTTGCGCTTTACACCCGGAGGAAGCCTGCTGTTATGGCGTCTCGGACTGAAGGGGAAGCAATCATTTAGCCGTGTTGCAGACAGTGATCGCGTGATCTCACTCATCGGACATGGCCACAGGGGTATGCTGTTGTTTGAACGATGGCCAACCGCGAAGCTCTAGACTACTCATCCGCGCATACGTCAATGCCTCGGAACCGACGGCGTAAGCTCCGTTGGCCTCGCATTGTGCTCATTGCCGCATCAGGGTCGGCGATCGCGGTCGTCGTGGCGATGGCAGTCAGCTTGTTATGGCTGCGCTCGGCGGCTCGTGCCGCCCTTCCCGTGGTGGATGGCGATTTGCGGATAACCGGGCTGTCGGCGCCGGTGATAGTTCGCCGTGATGCGCATGGTGTGCCGCACATTGAAGCAGCTACGCAGGACGACCTCTTCGTCGCGCAAGGCTACGTAACGGCGCAGGATCGCCTGTGGCAGATGGACATGTATCGCCGCAACGCGAACGGCGAGTTGGCAGAGGTGCTGGGACCATCTCTCCTGAAACACGACATCGCACAGCGAGTGCTCGGGTTTGGCGAGGCGGCGCGGCGAATCTATACAAACCTTTCCGCCGAAGACCGAGTGCGATGGGACGCGTATGCGCGTGGAGTGAACCTCTACATCGCGCAGCATGAGGAATCCCTGCCGCCAGAGTTCAAGCTGCTTTTCTATCGCCCGCAGCCGTGGAGCGGAGCAGACTCGGTGAGCATCGGCATGATGATGGTCGACATGCTCGACACGCATTGGGATGTGAAGCTGCGGAGGGAGCGCATCGCCACCAAGCTGAAAAATCCGCAGTTGGAGGCAGAGCTTTATCCCGTGGGTTCATGGCGCGATCATCCGCCAACCGGGGAATTGGTGGACCTGACCCAACCGCGGCCCTCCCCACCATCCACGAGCGACGATGAGGAAGACGACCGCACCCAGACCATTCTGAAGCGCCCGCAGGACACGAATCGATCAGGCGACGACCTGCTCACGTTGCGCGAAACGCTCGAGCTGCCGTCGTGCGATGATTGCGCGGCGGGATCGAACAACTGGGTGGTTGCAGGGCGACACACCGCAAGCGGGAAGCCGCTGCTCTCGAACGACATGCACCTGCCCATCACGGTGCCCAACATCTGGTACATGGCGGACTTGCGTGCTCCGGGCTATCACACGGCGGGCGTCAGCCTGCCGGGCATGCCTTTCGTAATCGCCGGCCACAACGAACACGTCGCGTGGGGATTCACGGCACTGTTTGCCGATGTGCAAGACCTTTACATCGAAAAACTGGATGGTAAGGGCAACTACGAGGGCGGGGATGTCAAATGGCATCCGTTGACTGTTCAGCACGAACTGATTCATGTCCGCGCGGGCAAAGACGTGCCTCTCGATGTGCAGAAAACCGACCACGGTCCGCTGCTGAATCCAATTCTTCCTCACGAGAATCGGCCCATTGCCCTCAAGTGGACCCTCTATGATTCCGCCTTCCATTCGATACCGTTGTACGCCATGAATACGGCTTCAAACTGGACGGAGTTTTCAGCGGCCCTGGCCCAGTGGTGTTGGCCCACGCAAAATGTGGTCTACTCCGACGACCAGGGGCACATTGCATATCACGCGGCGGGCAGCGTGCCGCAACGGCCGACAGGACCGTGGGGCGTGCCTGTGGACCGCATTGGGAGTGGAAATCGGACGGAGGGCAAAACCGAGTGGCAGGGCTATATTCCATTTGACGCGATGCCAAACAATTTCGATCCACCGTCAGGGTTTCTGGCAACGGCAAATTCACGGGTAACTACAGACAAGTCACCGTATCTCCTAACGCTCGAATGGATGGACCCCTATCGGAGTGAGCGAATCTATAAATCGCTGCAAGGCCGCGATCAGCTTACGCCGAAAGATATGTTGGCTACGCAGATCGATATCTACAGTGAAGTGGATCAGGAGCTGGCACACCGCTTTGCCTATGCCATCGACCACTCCCCTGCCGCGGACGATGGTATGCGAAAGGCGGCCGACCTGATGCGGAGCTGGGATGGCCAGCTGAGCACGGATTCCCCTGCAGCGTCACTGGTGACGCAAGCACGACGGTCCCTCTGGCCGCTGATCCTTGAGCCGAAGCTTGGCAAAGATGGCGCGGAATATCGCTGGGCCGAGTCAAACTTTGCCGAGGAAGAGATCGTCATGCACGGCACTGCCGATTGGCTTCCACCGGGGTTTAAAGACTGGGACGCGGTACTGACCGAAGCTGTGCGCAGAGGAATGGAAAAAGCCAGCGCGCCGGACGACTTGGTCCAATGGAATTATGGAAGCTGGCATGTCATCGACATTGAGCATCCGCTGGCGGGGTTCCTGCCTTTGGTGGGCCGCATTGCAGGCACAGGTGAACAGCCCCTGAGCGGTGACACCACCACGGTAAAGCAGGTGGGTCACGAATTCGGCCCCTCTCAGCGATTCACCATGGACTGGAGCAACATCGACGGCTCAACCGAAAACATCGTGCTGGGAGAGAGCGGGAATCCATACAGCCCATGGTTTCGCGATCAGTGGAATGACTGGTATTCCGGAACGACATTTGCGTTCCCCTTCACTCCGCCTGCCGTCGCTGCAGGTACACGCCACACCCTGCGATTGTTGCCATGAGCGGGCGGTCTCGAAAAGACCGTTTCGCCGGGCCACTCATTATCTTGCTGGCGGCGACAGTCGCGTTGGCGCCGTTCTCGTTCAGGTCAACTTCGTGCGGCCATGACTTCGACTTCCACCTTGTTTCATGGCTCGATGCTCTTCACAGTTGGCGTCAGGGCATTTTGTACCCCCACTGGACCCCCAGCGCCAACTATCGCGCCGGGGAGCCTCGATTCGTCTTCTATCCGCCGCTGACCTGGATGCTGGGCGCGCTAATGGGGGCGGTCTTGCCGTGGAGGTTGGTACCGGGCGCGATGACGATTCTCTTGCTGACGGCTGGCGGGCTGGCAACTCGCGCACTGGCTCGCCCGATGCTCAGCGATGGACCGGCAACCCTGGCCGGCTGTGTGGCCATATTCTCCGGCTACTCTCTCTTCACCATTTATGAGCGCTCCGCCTTCGGGGAGATGACCGGCGCTTTCTGGATTCCGGTGATGCTCCTGCTGGTGCTTCGGGAGGGTCAAGATGACTCTGGCGATAGAGCCTCCACTTGGCAGCGCGCGTTGGACGGCTCTACCCTGCCCCTTTCTCTGACGATAGCTGGCGCATGGCTCTCGAACGCTCCTGTGGGAGTAATGGCGAGCTATCTGCTGGCGGCATTTGCAGCCGTCGTGGCCGCGCTGGCGAAGTCGTGGGTACCGGTACTTCGCGCTGTAATTGGCGCCGTCCTGGGTTTGGGATTGGCTGCGTTTTACCTAGTACCCGCAGCTTGGGAGCAGCGCTGGGTGGCCATTCGCCAAGCTACCGACGATCCCGGATTGCTAATCGAAAACAGCTGGCTGTTCGCTCGCCATGCCGTCGCACAGCTGGCCGAGCACGACAGGGAACTCACCAAAGTCTCGCTGATCGCGGTTTTCATGGTGGCGGTTACTTTGGCGAGTCTTCTGGTGAGTTGGCGGCGGCGCAGCCTCCCTGGGCCGAGACACTGGTGGGTTCCGCTGGCGCTGGTTCCAATAGCAATTCTCCTGCTGCAGCTTCCTTTTTCTTTGCCCGTCTGGAATGCGCTGCCCAAACTCAGGTTTCTGCAATTTCCCTGGCGATGGCTGGTAGCTCTTGAGGCGCCCATGGGCTTATTTCTCGCTGCGGCAGTGTGGCCAACAACGCGCTGGCGGCGATTGACGGTGCTTGCGGTTTGCGGAGTGTTCTTCCTTGGTGCGACCGCGGCAGCAGGTCTGGTTTTCTTTCAAGAATGTGACGCAGACGATTCGGTTCAGGGCAGGTTGGAAGCCTACGGAGCTGGCGAAGGGTTCGAGGGGGCCGACGAGTATGCGCCTCCTGGGGCGGATGATTCGCTGATTGCCACCGGCCTTCCAGCTGCTTGCCTGCTGAGTGACCCTGAAAAAACGCTAGGTGAGGGCGACCCCGACATGACGCCGTTCTGGTCGGCGGCGCAAAAAAGCTGCGATGCTACCTTCTCCTTCGCTCCGGATCCTGGGTCCACGACGGAGCACCTGCGGATTCGCGGCATCAGCCCTCATACGGGTTTTTTGGTCCTGCGCCTCCGTGCGTATCCTGCTTGGCAGGTGCGCGTGAACGGCCGAGCAGCGACTGCCCTGCCCTCTCGTCCCGATGGTTTATTGGCAGTACCAGTCCCACTAGGGCCGATCGACTTGGGCATCGATTGGATCACGACCAGTGATGTCAGATTTGGCAGGTGGATCAGCCTCATAGCGCTCGTGTTCGCGGCGGCGCTGGGCTTGGCAGAGCGCCGCCTGTCCCCGCCTCGGTTATCATGAGAGAAATGCCTGCAGATGTGAAATCGCTGATTCAGGAAGGCGCGGACCTGACCGACCGCGCGCTCGAGGCGCTGCTTCCGAGCGTGGAGACGGTCCCCGCGTCGATTCACGGCGCCATGCGCCACTCCACCTTCGCGGGAGGCAAACGGCTGCGTCCGGTGCTGACCATGCAGGCTGCCGTCACCATCGCGGGCGAACTACCTCGCGGAATCGAGAATTTGGGTGCGGCCCTGGAGATGCTCCACACCTACTCACTTATTCACGACGATTTGCCTGCCTTGGACAATGACGACCTACGGCGCGGCAAGCCCACTTGCCACGTGGCATTTGGCGAGGCTATCGCCATTCTTGCCGGCGATGCTTTGCAGACCCGTGCTTATGAAGTGCTGGCGGGGCTCGAGGCTCCGCCAGCCGCGGTGGTGCAGATCGTGAGGCTGGTGGCGCAGGCCACAGGCACCGTGGATGGCATGATTGGCGGCCAGGTGCTGGACATCGAAAGCGAACACCAGAAACCTACACCGCAATTGGTTAAAGCCATTCATCGCGCCAAGACAGGCGCTTTGATTCGAGTGAGCGTCGTCACCGGGGGGGTGTATGCCGGCGCCACAACTGCCGACGTCGCCTGCCTCGATACCTTCGGGCGCAAAGCTGGACTAGCTTTCCAGATTGTGGACGATGTACTCGACATAACGGTGGATTCGGTTCATCTGGGCAAAACCGCCGGCAAAGATCTGGCCACTGAGAAGGCTACCTGGCCAGCCGTCTATGGCATCGAACAAAGCCAGCGCGACGCCGCGGATCTGATAGAGGAAGCTTTTGCCGCGCTCGCACCTTATGGCAGCCGGGCAGATGGACTCAAGTCAGTCGCCCGATACCTGGTGGAACGGAAAAACTAGGATGATTTCAGAGGCCGACATCCTGAACGCGTTGCGCGATTGTTTTGACCCTGAGGTAAAGCTGAACCTGGTCGACCTGGGCCTGATCTACGGGATCGAGACTGGGCACGATCCCGAATCAAAACCTGCGTGGCCGCGGCAATGGGTCAAGGTGACAATGACGCTCACTACCCAGCAGTGTCCTGCTAGCGGGCTCATCTTCGAGCAGGTAAATAACCGCCTGGCAGGGATCCCCGCGATCAGTAAGGTCGATGTGAATCTGGTTTGGGAGCCACAATGGACGCCGCACCGCATTAGCGAAGCGGGGCGGCGCCAACTAGGAATCTAACTAGCGCCAGCCTCGCCTTTAAGTTCCTCGATTAGTGCCTGAACAGTGAGCGTAGCCGATCGCGTTTTGCGGAGAGATCGTCGATCGTCATCTGCGCCTGGTTGAGAAGACGCTGCGCATCATCGAGATATTGTGGAAGGACGTTCCACCAGGCGCGCACCGTGTCCTGTTCCTCGAGCAACGCGAGGGCCGTGCCAGCGGCTGTGACCATCAGGCCGGCACGACGTTTGCCGCTCAGCAGAAGCACTGAACCCAATAGGAGCGTTCCGCCGACTGCAACGCCCATCCACTCCTTCTCGTGATGCGATTCGCCGGGAGACTCAATGTGGCCTTGGGGATAATTCACCGAATGAGGTAGCGATGCAACACCCATGTTTTCTCCTTGTCCCGCGTCCTTGCTGAGGTTTGACCGAACATACTTTTAAAGTTTCGCCGACAACTTAAAAGGCACAGAGGCCCCCGCGCAGCCAATTGGCCGATTGGCCATGCTTTCAGCCTTCCCTCGAAAACCTGAACCACCGCCTTATAAAGATGCGCGAATGACGCAGCCGGTGGTCCGGTCCTCGAGGCTCGCGTCAATCCAGGTCGAAGTCACGCAAGGGTTTGCCGGCGGGAGCATCCTTCGCTTTTTTGAGGGCCTCCGCGAACTTCTTCTCGAACAGGTCTTCTTTGTTCTTCTCGGCGTCGACGCTTTGGCGGAAGATGGATTCTTTGCGCTCGTCCTGCTCGCGCATGGCCTTGGCTGCCGTTTCCAAGTCCTCGAACATCCGTTTGCGCGGAGCCGGGGTGTGGCTCACCACCAATCCCGTAGCCGCATCGATCTTCAGCATCGCCCCGCAGTCGGGGCAAGCTACTTCAAATATTTTCTCGGTCTCGTTGGCCATATCACTCAGCATTGTAGGCGCTGAGGTCGAGGATTGCACAGGGGTAGAGTGGCTGGGGTAGAACTCTTTCCTCTGCGCCAACGTAACGCTGTTCGGGAGGAAACAAGCTTCGGCTGATTTTTCAACTGGTCAATATGCAGGATGGGCTCACTGCCAAGTTGCAGAGCTCCGATCAGAATGATTTGTGGATCTCCGCGAGTTCTGTAACTCGGGGGAGATGGCAAAGAGACCTTCGCGATCAGTGCTATAAGCGCCACGTTTCAGGGGAAGATTGCCGCAGATCTCAACTCCATCGACGGCACGTTTACACAAGCGGGAATGCCCCTGCCGCTGGTGGTGAAACGGAAGACCGCGACAAAGCGATTTGTTCACCGTCAGATGATGGTCAAGTGTATGGGTATCAGAGACGGTCGGACTTATGGGCTTGGAGCGGCCGTCGGACCGATGTGGAGAATGACCCGGCGATAGGATGTCAGCCGCGGCGTGCCGTCGTCCGTTACAGCGAGGATGATGTGCGCGATGCCTGGGCCTTTGCAGGGGATGAGGGGAAGCCACAGCGGCCCGCATAGTGAGTCGGCTTTGACTTCGACGCGAGAGTTTTCTGCACCGGTCAACGTTAAAGCACCGCGATTGCCATCGGCAGTGCCTGCCTCGGAGTAATGGAACCAGTGATAATGCAGCGCTTGACCGTCGGGGTCGGAGCTTTGGCCAGCGTCGAGAATGACCGATTTGCCTGTCTCGACGTACATTTCGATGGGAGCCGTGCCGGACTTGCCGTTCACGACTGCCATGGGATTGTGGTTGGCGTGCGCGAAGTCGGCGATGGTCCATGTCATGCGCGCCGCGAAGTCGTTCTGGAAGGCTGCGCGCCAGCGCCAGATAGTAGCCTGATCGGAGACGTGCAGTGCGCCATCGGCCCCGGTGACCGCGTCCTGCGATGTAGCGCGTGCGAATTCGTCCCCGCCTTGAGTCCAGATGGGGTGCATCTCGCCATAAGGCTGGCGGTAGACGTAGCGGCCGCCCCATCCGCCCCAGTCTGGCCGGCGGTAGGCATTGAGGCCGTTGTCGATCAGGCCCAGGAAAGATGGCGTGTCGCCCTCCATGATGAACATGAACTTCGGGTATACCTTGCCGAGCGGGCCCTTGCTGCGAATGTTGGCGTCGAGCCATTGGTTGGTGACGAAGCTGCTGTCAGCGCCCGCCGTATTGCGGTAATACATGTCGCCGCTGATGCCCGTCCATGTGGCGGAGTAATATTCGCCGCCAGTAGGGGTTGAGGGCGAAACGATGTAGTACAGGTCGGGAAATTCGCGACGGATCCACGGGCCAGCGTCGTCCTGATCGGAGATGGAATAGACGCGGACTTTGGCTACAAGCTTGGCGACTTGTTCGGGCGTGCGCGTTGAGCGAAGGTCCTGTAGAGCCTGCGCAAGAGTATTGGCGCCGCCCCAGATGCAGATCCACAGAGGACGGATGTCGTCCCGGTCGGCGGCGCGGAGGATGGCTTGTGCTCCGGATGACATTTTGCCGGGCCCTGTGCCTGCCATACCGTAAGCCGTCTGGCCGGGGAAGACTCGGCTGTCGAGTTCAGCGGCTTC
>WNGR01002447.1_pt1 | contig 29031 bp, 23 predicted proteins | sample 5407581 | NCBI WGS metagenome assembly WNGR01 (sample SAMN13153383, study PRJNA577476) | soil metagenome | isolation source: 80 cm soil or saprolite under Garry oak tree replicate 2 | place: USA:California | collected 2016-06-15
GGTTTGACCACTCTTAAGGAGATCGGAATTTCTGGATATCCGACAAATCCTAAAATCACGGTTTGCCTGCATTAACACAATGCAATGGTCCGCAAGCGCCGACGTGATGCATAGGAAACTACGTATGCGCGTGTCGGGCATCACCGGATCACGACGACAACGACAGGAGTTGCAGAGTGCAGGAGGCCACCACCCAGTCGAACGAGTGATATTCAGAAAAATTGATTGAAGGCCGGTTGAACGATATGAACTGCGCGTTGGATTCGTCCTACGCCATGCAGCAAGTCGAAGCCGGGAGCCGCGACCGGGGCATCCAGATCAAGAGGAATCCGTCCAGGTGGGTTGCTGCGAGGACCATGGGGCTCGGGGAATGATGGGGGCATCGTCAGCCCCCCGGCACTCCCCAACTGACCGCTCAGCCTCATACGTCCAGGTCGCCAGCCTTTCCCCCACAACTTATCCACAGATTATGTTGAAAGGCCTGTTGATAACGCCATGACATGCCGGCTAATTGCTTGATTATCCGACGAATTCCGGTGCAGACGCGTTTGTGGACGCGGTCCTTCTGTTGGAGCCCGCTGTGGCTCCGAACGCGGTTATCCAAACATACCGCCACCAAACACAAGCAACATCAATAAACCCCCGCCTCCCCCACCGGCCGATTCTTGAATCGCTTATGCACCCAATAATATTGATCAGGAATCCGTCTGACCTGCGTCTCGAGAAACTCGGTAATCCGCCGTGCGTCGACGGCGACGTCGTCCGACGGGAAATCGCTTAGCGCGTCGAAAATCGTCAGCTTGTAGCCGCGATAGTCCGGCAACACTTCGGTCACGAACGGCACCACACGAGCATTGCCCGCACGCGCCATCCGCGAGACGGACGTCAGCGTGCAGGCGGGCACGCCGAAAAACGGCACGAACACGGAGTCGCGCAAGCCAAAATCCATATCCGCCGCCAGCATCACCGGCTTGCCCTCGCGCAACACGCGCAATGCCCGCCGCACGCTGTCGCTGCGCGGAATCATCTCCGTGCCGAAGCGCGCGCGCTGCCGCTTGGCCATTGCGTCGAGCAGAAGGTTCGACATCGGCGTGTAAAGCGACGCGACGGGATGCCGCGTCGAATACATCATGCAGCCGGCCTCGATGCCGACGAAATGGAAGCCGACAAAGATCGTCGGATGCGCCTGCATGTCGGAGAGATCGATCGCGCTTTCCACTTCGACGAGGCGCGCGAGCGCCTGCGCATTGCCGAACCATTGCGGCCCACGCTCGACATAACTGCGGATCACATGGCAGAAGTGCGCGCGCGCAAGACGTTCGCGCGCCTCGTCGCTCATGTCCGGAAAACACAATTTCAGATTGGTATGCACGACGCGCCGGCGTGTACTCGGAATCCGGTACAGCAACGCGCCGATACCGGTGCCGATCCGCGCGACGACGCCGTACGGCAGAAAGGCAAAGGCACGCAGCAGACCTGTCATCAGACAGATGAGGATTCGACTTTTCACAAGGCGGAGACCCGATGGATGCTGGATGGCAAACACGCCGGCCGCAGCAATTTAATTCTGCTAACGGACGGAGCGGCATGCGCCGCGCGTCAAACCGGGTCTCGCGCGGCGCGTTCTTAAGATGGACGCCTCGTTCGCGGCGAGGCGCAGCGGTGCTGGAGGCCGAAACCGGTTAGGAATCGGGCGTCCCGATGGGACCCAGTGAAAGCACCGCAGGCGTGATTAAAACACACCGCGCGGGGTGGGCACAAAAGCTGCCGGCCGCGCAGTCATCACGGCGCGGGAAATGCACTTGGGAAGGCGGCTTTTCCGCTCTGCTCAACCAGTTCGCCGACTAGCCGACGCGCGGGGCCACGCGGCCCGCACGCGCCTGCTACGACATCAAGGTTTGTTCGACTCGAACAGATCCATGATCTGCTTCTTTTCGTTCGACGAGACGCTCGGCGGCGACACCGCCGGCGGCGTCATGCCCGCCGGCCCCACGCCGCCGACTGCATCGCTCACGCCGGCGGTCGGATTCGCCGAATCGAGACCGATGCTGGCGACGAAGCCATTGCCCGGCGTCATATCCGTATAGAACAGTTCACCGTCGACAGAAGTCACGCCGGCCGGCTGCGGCGGCTCGGCTTGCGGCACGCCGCGCAGCGCGCGCTGCATGTACTCGACCCAGATCGGCAACGCGAGCTGCGCGCCGAATTCGCGGCTGCCGAGGGTCTTCGGCTGGTCGTAACCCATCCACGTCACTGCCACCAGCGATTGCTGATAACCGGCGAACCAGCCGTCCTTCGCGTCGTTGGTCGTACCCGTCTTGCCCTGCAAGTCCGAACGACGCAGCACGTTGGTGCCCGCGCCCGTGCCGGCCGTCGCCACGGAATGCAGCAGGCTGTTCATGATGTACGCGTTACGCGGTTCGAGCGTGCGCGGCGCGTCGCGCCCGGCGGTTAGCGGCTGCGCCCTGGAAAGCGGCTCGCCGCGCGCATCGGTGACCTCGTTGATCAGATACGGATTGATCCGGTAGCCGCCGTTCGCGAACACCGAGTACGCCCCCGCCGACTGCAACGGCGTGACGAGGCCCGCGCCGAGCGCCATCGGCAGGTACGGCGGAGTCTTGTCGGCGTCGAAACCGAAACGCTGCGTGACAAAGTCTTGCGCGTACTTCGTGCCGATGAACGACAGGATGCGGATCGACACCAGGTTCTTCGACTTCTGCAACGCGAGGCGCAAGGGCATCGGACCGTCCGGCTGGTCGTCGTCCTTCGGCTCCCACGCATCGCCGCCCGGCGTGCTCGACGGGAAGTACAGCGACGCGTCGTTGATGATCGTGGCCGGTCCCAGCCCCTTGTCGAGCGCCGCCGAATAGATGAACGGCTTGAAGCTCGAACCCGGCTGACGCCACGCCTGCGTAACGTGATTGAACTTGTTCTTGTTGAAGTCGAAGCCGCCCACCAGCGCGCGAATCGCGCCGTCCTGCGGCGTGAGCGAGATGAGCGCGCCTTCCACTTGCGGAAGCTGCGTGATCTGCCAGTTGCCTTTATCGTCGGCAAGCACGCGCACGATCGAGCCCGGCTTGATCTTCGTGGCCGCCGTCGCGCGCGCGCTCAGCGCACCGGCTGCAAAACGCAGGCCGTCGCCGCTGATCGTCACCTGCGTGCCGTCCACCAGTTGCGCCTTCACCTGCTTCGGACTCGCGTCCGTCACCACGGCGGCGATGATCTCGCCATTGTCGGGATGATCGGTGAGCGCGTCGTCGATCGTCTGATCGCGGTCGTCGCCCGGCGCGGGCAGTTGCACGAAACCTTCCGGCCCGCGATAGCCGTGGCGCCGCTCGTAATCCATCACGCCCTTGCGCACCGCGCGATAGGCGGCGTCCTGATCGGCGGAATCGATCGTGGTGGTGACGTTCAGGCCGCGCGTATAGGTTTCGTCCTTGTACTGCGCATACATCATCTGCCGGACCATTTCGGCGATGTACTCGGCGTGCACGCTGTATTCGTTGCCCGGATTCCGGGTGCGAAGCTCTTCCTTCACGGCCTGGTCGTACTGCTCCTGGCTGATGTATCTCAGTTCGAGCATGCGCCTCAGAATGTATTCCTGACGAATCTTCGCGCGCTTCGGATTGACCACCGGGTTATACGCGGACGGCGCCTTCGGCAGACCGGCCAGCATCGCCGCTTCGGCGAGCGTGATGTCTTTCAGATCCTTACCGAAGTACACGCGCGCGGCCGCTGCAAAACCATAGGCGCGCTCGCCCAGATAAATCTGGTTCATGTACAGCTCGAGAATCTGATCCTTGGTCAGCGCGCGCTCGATCTTGTAGGCAAGCAGCATTTCGTAAATCTTGCGCGTGTAGGTCTTCTCGCTCGACAGAAAGAAGTTGCGCGCCACCTGCATCGTGATCGTGCTCGCGCCTTGCGAGGCGCCGCCATGCGCGATGTCGGCGAAACCGGCGCGCAGAATGCCCAGGAAATCGACGCCGCCGTGCTCGTAGAAGCGATAGTCCTCGATCGCGAGCACCGCTTTCTTCATCTGGTCGGGAATGTTCTGGAAGCGCACGAGGCTGCGCCGCTCCTCGCCGAACTCGCCGATCAGCACGTGGTCCGCGGTGTAGACGCGCAGCGGCACTTTCGGACGATAGTCGGTCAACGCGTCGAGCGACGGCAGTTGCGGCCCCATCACCACCAGCGCATAGCCGACGATCAGCGCGCCCACCACGGCGACGGTCGCAACCAGACTGGCGAACCAGATGGCGATGGTCGCGCCGACGGAACGGCGGCCGGCCTCGGCGTCGCGCGAAGCAGCGTTGCGTCCTGGAGTGCGGTGGTAGGAATCCCGGTCTTCACCAGCCGGAGAATGGGAGGAATGCGGTCGTTTGATGATTGGCATGACTGGAATAGTGGGCGCATGACTGCGCGCCTGTCTGCACGCGCTCCTGGCGCATGCATGGATCGTGATCGAGCAACGTAGGCTAAAGGCGCGAACCGCCGCGTGGCCTGATGCCCCCGGCCGGCCACACGGCGCGCCTGGGACAGTGTCCGGCGCAACGTAACAGCGCATTTTAAAGAAATCAAGCGTAGTCGAAGTCAGTTTTTTTGTAAAAATTCCCTTCGGGCCGCGAGGCGTCTGTAGATTACGGCATTCATACGGATGTCTTGCGCGCCCTGCCGGAGTTATCAACAGAAAGTGTTGAAAGGCCTGTGGACAAGCCCACCGGAAACGCTACAAGCCGTTGATGTCACGGGATTTTCATGTCGCGCCCGTTCCGCATCGGTGCAACTCGTCATATGATGGACTCGGCGCGTGCGAACGGCTTATGCCGAATGCACGTCTGACCGCTCATGCCAACAAGTATGCGAGCCGACCATGAACAAGCCCAGCGAACGCATCGTCGTATTCGTCACCACCGCACAGAAACGCGCGATCACCGCCACCGCCGCCGATCTGGGCATTAGCGTGAGCGAACTGATGCGGCGCGCGGTGCTGAGCTTCGGCGCCACCAGCGAACAGGTGAAAGCGGCCAGCATCGTCGACCGGCTCAACACGCCACGCGCGCCGGACGCGCTCGACGCGGCGTTGCAGCGGGTCGCGCGCGGCACGCGGCAAACGCGCGCGGCGCTGCCGGCGGCCTTGCAAACGCGCGGCAACGGCGAAGCGGCAGCGTCAACGGAGAACGCGGCCGCGGCAGCGGGAACCGGCGCGGAGCCGACTCGGGATCCATTGCCGCGCAGCCCTTTGTCGGCCGAGTCAACGCCGCTGCTGCCGGCGGATGTGTCAGCCGCGCTCGCCGCCGGCGTTGACGAGGAAGCCGCGGCCACCGCCGCAGCGGTGGCGCGCGTCGCGGCGGCAGAAGCGGCGTCGGCGGAACGCCTCGCCACGCAGCAGACGGACACGCAAGCGCAGATGCGCAGCGTGTTCAAGCGTCCACGCATCGACGGCGCTCGCGACGAAGACGACCCGCTGAGCGACCCGAGCACGGGAGGCGGCCGCTTCGCGTGACGCAAAGGCGCCGTGCAATCGGCGAGGCGCCCTGCCCGGATATCTTTTCCACGCGTTTGCGACATGTTGGCGGCACCTGCGCGACCCCTCGTCGACACTTTATCGACACACTTCGCGCGCAAGGTTTGCGCGTCCACTTCATCGCGCCCTTTAAGTCCGTTTTAAGAGACCGCGTGGTGTAATATCCGCGAACGGCTGGATGACCGGTCGCGCGTTGAACCGCTGCCCCTGTTCGCAAATTCGATCCGCGCGATCGAACAATTTACGGCGCCGCTATTGCAATCGGCAAGCGCGCCCCGAACTCCGGTCGGAACGCTGCACAGCTTCGCGCGTGGCGGCGTAAAGTAGCGGTGGAAAGCAGTTGAGCGCGCGGAATTATTCAGCGTTGACATCATTCTTTGGAGGTTTTCATGTCGCTTTTTGACAGCATTTCGCGCACGCTCAAAGGTCTTCTGAACGACGCGGCCGATTCCGTGCAAGACCCGTCGCGCGACTCGCGCCAGATCGTGCGCGAACTCGACGAGAGCATCGCCAAAGCCGAGAACTCGCTGATCGAGATTCAGGCGCAAGTGGCCACGCAGCAAAGCAAGCGCGATGTTGCCGCGGACAAGGCGAAGAAATACGAAGACGGCGCGAAGCGCGCGCTGCAATCCGGCGACGAAGCGCTCGCCCGCGAAGCCCTCGGCGCGCAAGCCACGGCCGAAGCCGAACGCGATGCGCTGGCGAAGGAACTGACTACGCTGGAGCCATCGGTCGCGCAGTTGAAGAGCCAGATCGAAGACATGCGCACCCGTCGCAACGACCTGAACGCCCGCTCGAACATTCTGCAAGCCAAGCAGCAGATCGCTCAGGCCAAGGACGTGGCGGCCACCGCGCTGGGCGGTATCGGCGGCAAGAATCTCTCCGAGGATTTTCAGAAGCTGGAAGACAAGGTCGCGTTGTCGAATGCACGTTCCGACGCACGTCTGGATTCGGCCGACGTAAAAAGCGGCAAGGCGCTCGACGACAAGCTTGCCGATCTGAACCGCGGCCCGTCCGTCGAGGACCGTCTCGAAGCGTTGAAGAAGCAGATGAACACGCCGGCCCAGTAATTGCGTCGGCACTGCCGTGTTGAGGTAGTTGTCAAGGAGACGGGCGCATCGCGCCCGGTCCGTCAATGAAAAAATTTCTCGCAATCGCGTTCGCCTCATTGCTGTTCGTGTCGGCCGCGGCGTTTGCCGTGCCGACTGTTCAGCAGATCGAATCCGCAATGGCGCAAGGCAACTGGCAGCAAGCCGATGCCGGCTTGAGCGAAGTGCTGCAGGCGCATCCGAACAATGCCCGCGCGCATTATCTGTACAGCCAGGTGCTCGATCGTGAAGGCCGTTATGCCGACGCGCTCGCCCAGGTCCAGCAGGCGAAAACGCTCGACCCGCAAATCCGCTTTACCGATCCCAGCCGTTTCGCGCAAACCGAAGCGCGCATCCGCAAGAACGCGGAACGTGCCGGCGGCAACACCACCAGCCGCGCGGCGAACCCGTTCGTGCAGCAGAATGCGCCGGCCGTGCAGCAACAGTCGGCGATGATCCCGCAAGCGCCCCAACAGCATGGCCCGGGCATCGGCATGTGGATCGGCATCGCTCTGCTGATCGGCGCCATCGCGCTGGTGCTGCGCTGGACACTGCGCCGTGCCCGCAAACAGGACGATACGCGCGCCGACGACGATCGTCGTGTGCAACTCAAGCGCGCAACGGAAATGCTCAACACCGTGCGCTCGCTCAAGCTCGACGTGAAGCTTTCCACCGTGCAAGGTCATGAGGCACTGGAGAAGGAAGTCGAAGCGACCGAAGACCAGTTGCGCGGCCTCGTCGAAACGCTGTCGAACAGCAAGAATCCGGTGCCGCCGTATCAGCTCGACGAACTCGAGCAGCGCATCGGCAGCATGCGCGCGCGTGCCGACGGCCGGCCCGATCCGTATGCCGCGCCGGCCTCGGCCACGCCGCAGTCGCCGTATGCGCAGGAAGCCGAGCGTTTCGGCAATCCGCCGCAAGCGCCCTATCCGCAACAAGGACCCTATCAGCAACAGCCGCCGGTCGTCGTGCAGCAAGGCGGAGGCGGTTTCGGCGGCGGCATGGGCGGTTTGTTGACCGGCGTGCTGCTTGGCGAAGCGCTGAATTCCGGACGTGAGCGCGTCGTGGAGCGCGATGTGATCGTCGACGACGAATCGCGCCGCCGTGGCAACGACGGCGGCAATGGCGGCAACCTCGACTTCGGTCAGGGTTCGAACGACTGGAGCGATAACAGCGGCGGCGGCGTCGACATGGGCAGCAACGACGATTCCGGCGGGTGGAACGATACCTGAGCGTTAAGTCGCGGCTCTTTCGAGCAAGCAACGCATGAAGCATGCGGTCGTCAATCAGGCGTTAATGAAAACAGGCTCCTTCAATCACGGAGCCTGTTTTTTTGCGCGACGTTCTTCTTATGCCCGCATCGACACCGGCGCCCTGCCCGGCTCCTGCTGCGCGAGCAGCACCGAACCCGCGAACAGCCGGACGATGAAACGCTCGGCATACGCGATCAGCGCTTGCTGGCGTACGGCATTCACGTCGATGTATTCCGCCGACAGGTGAAACAGTTGCAGCACGATCTGCGTGCAGACTTCGTCGACTGTCTCGCGGGCGAGCGTCGGCATCAGTTCCAGTTGCACGACGTCGTCCGCCATTTCCGCCGACACTTCGTGAAGGTTCGCGCGCACCGCTTCGCGCAATGCCGGCGACGTGCCGTGGTACTCCGCCAGCGCACTCAGAAAGGCCTCGCGGTTTTCCAGCGCGAACGCAAAGAACGCCACGCATGCGCGACGCGGCACGCTATAGGCGTCGTCGTGCGCGGCGAGCCAGCGTTCGCGCCGCAGCATCGGCCGCAAGCGGCGGCTCACGGATTCGACCGCCTCGCGCGCAAGGTCGTCGAGCGTGTCGAAATGACGGTAGAACGTGTTGGGATTGAGCCCTGCCTCACGCGCCAGTTCGCGCAAGCCCAGACTTCCGAAGCTGCGGCCGCCCGCGGTCAGGCGCAATGCGGCTTCGATCAGCTTGCGCTTGCCGGCAGGCAATTCCTGCCCGGCAGCAGCGCGATGGCCGGCGGCAGACATCGTTTCAGGTACGGATTTCATGAGCTTTCAATCGGAGCACGGGGCGCGCGTTTAATAGTCGTACTCTAAACGATCTTGACGCAAAGTGTACAGTTGTCTACCCTGCGCGTTATGCTGCAGTAGACACCTGTAGACGCCTGAAATTCGCCCCGCCGGAGACCCGCTTTGACGCCTGCTTCATCTGCCGCACCTGCAGTGCCTGCCGCACCGTCCAGCGCCGCACCCGCCACGCCGCGCATTGCCATTGTCGGAAGCGGCTTTGCGGGCATCGGCATGGCGATCCGTTTGCTGAAGATGGGCATCACGTCGTTCACGATCTACGAGGCGGCGAGCGACATCGGCGGCACGTGGCGCGACAACACCTATCCCGGCGCGGCTTGCGATGTGCCGTCGCATCTGTATTCGTTTTCGTTCGAGCCGAATCCGGCGTGGTCGCGCGCGTTCGGCGGCCAGGCGGAAATTTTCGCCTACCTGAAGCACTGCGCGCGCAAGTACGGCGTGGAGCGTTACGTGCGCTGCAACGCGCGGGTGGCCGCGGCGCGCTTCGATGAAGTGCGTCAGACCTGGCAAGTCGAGATCGAGGCGAACGGCGCGTTTGAAAGCATCGAGGCCGACGTGGTGATCGCCGCGAGCGGCCCGTTGTCGCGCCCTGCCATGCCGCAAATCGCCGGGCTCGAACGTTTCGAAGGCAAACTGTTTCATTCGGCGCGCTGGGACCATACGTATCCGCTTGAAGGCAAACGCGTTGCGGTGATCGGCACCGGCGCGAGCGCGATTCAGTTCGTGCCGCAAATTCAGCCACGCGTCGCGCAACTCGAATTGTTCCAGCGCACCGCGCCGTGGATCATGCCGAAGCCCAACAAACCGATCGGTCCGCTCGCGCAGTGGCTGTTCCGGCACGTGCCGTTCACGCAGCACTTCGTGCGCGGCGCGATCTACTGGCAGCTCGAATCGCGCGCGATCGCCTTCGTGGTCAATCCAAAGTTGATGAAGCTGCCGATGAAATTCGGCCTGAGCTATCTGGAACGACGCGTGAAGGACCCGGCGCTGCGCGCCAAGCTGACGCCGAACTACCGGCTCGGTTGCAAGCGCGTGCTGCTGTCGAGCGATTACTATCGCGCCGTCAGCCAGCCGAACATCGACGTGGTGACGGCGGGCATCCGCGAAATCGTCGCGGACGGCATCATGACCGAAGACGGCACGCATCATCGCGCCGATGCGATCATCTGCGGCACGGGCTTTCAGGTCAACGACGTCGGCGCGCCCTTCGACGTGACCGGCATCGAAGGCGCCGACCTCGGCGCGATGTGGCTGCGCGACGGTCCCGAGGCTTACCTCGGCACCAGCATCGCGAACTTCCCGAACTTCTTCATGATCGTCGGCCCGAATACGGGACTCGGCCACAACTCGATGATCTACATGATCGAGTCGCAAGTGCAATACATCGCCGATTGTCTGCGCGTCCTGCGCCGGCGCAAAGCGCGCACGATGAATTTGCGGCCAGACGTGCAGCGCGATTTCAATGCGCGCTTGCAAAGGGAGATGCAGCATTCCGTGTGGGTCAGCGGCTGTCATAGCTGGTATCAGACGAAAACCGGCAAAGTCACCGTATTGTGGCCGGGTTTCACGTTCAGCTTTCGCAAGCGCACGCGGCGTGTGCGGCCGCACGATTATCGTTTTGCGCCTTGACGCTGTACGCCGGCGCTTGCGGCGGCTCACATTCCGATGGAAGAAGCGCCCGAGCGCGTGATGGCCGATTTGCGCGCGTTTCTCGACACGCCTGCCGCGAGTGTTCCGCTTAATGAAGGCACGCGCCGCGCGCCGGCCTGATCCCACCCTTTCTTGCTGAATCGCCTGTTCGCGCGTATGACTGCGTGAGATCTCGCGCGTCCCTCGCCTACTTCACCCGACCCGCTCAACCGCCTCCGAGCAGGCGCAGCAGCCCCCAGAGAAATTTGCAGAGCATCACGATCAGCTGCCACAGGTGATAGAGCTGTTGCCAGCCCGAAACGCGCGCGAAAGAGTCGATCATGGTCACCTGTGAAGAAAGGAAGGGAAAGAATGGGTTGCGAGGTGGTGATGGCTGACCGCACATCATAACGACTGCGGGATACCCCGTATCAAGTCGCCTGAAAGCGCGCCGTAAACGCACGGAGAAGGCGCACGGAGAAGGCGCTGCATTCGCGCTGGATGCGCACGCCAATCGACTGCGCCAATCGCGCCATCAAGGAGACGTACATGACGCGCTTCAGCTTTCGCCGGGTGGCCCGTTCGCAATCGGTCGTCGGCGATATTGCCGCGCAAGCCGGCAAACTGGGCATTGAAATCTGCGACGTATCGGGCCATGTCGAGGAGGTGGCCGCGCGCGTGCAGCGCCAGGCGCAGGTATGCCGCGCGTTGCGCGAATCTGCTGCGCAGACGCTCGCGGGCAACCATCGCATCGCCGCGGCCGCGCGTGAAATGCGCAACGTGTCCGCCGAAGCCGCGACCGGTGTGCAGGAGTCGCAGCAGACGCTGGAGGCGTCGCTGGCCGACATCCACGGACTGGTGGAAGGCGTGACGGTGATCGAGAATCAGATCGGCGCGCTGCGCAGTGCATTGGCGCATGTGAGCCGCGTCTCCGAGGAGATTTCGCTGATCGCGCGCCAGACCCATCTGTTGGCGCTGAACGCCGCGATTGAAGCGGCACGCGCGGGCGAGTCCGGCAAGAGTTTCGCGGTGGTGGCCGCCGAGGTGAAGAACCTGTCGGCGAAGACCGCACAGGCGACCGGTCAGATCGAAACGACGCTGGCGCAACTCACACAGCAGACCGAGCAGTTGATCAGCGAAGGTTCGGTGAACACGGCGCGGGCACATCGTGTGCGCGAAGGCACGCGCAAGATCGGCGACGTCGTGCACGCCACGGGCGACGCAATCGCGCATCTCAACAACGAGGCGGGCCAGATCGCCGCGTTGACCGGCGAGATCGAAACGCAATGCGACGGGCTCGAGGCGCAGGTGCTGGAAATGGCGAGCGGCGTCGAGGACTCGAGCGAGAACTTCGTGCAGGCGAAGGACCGGCTGGGCAATCTGCTCGGCGTGTCCGAGACGTTGATCGAGCTGACCGCCGCAACGGGCGTCGAGACTGCGGATACGCGCTTTATCGAAGCGGTGCAGCAGGCCGCGGCGGCGGTGAGCAAGGTGTTCGAAGCGGCCGTCGCGCGGGGCGAGATATCGATTGAGGATCTCTTCGATCAGCACTATGTGCCCGTCGCGGGGAGTAATCCGGCTCAGTTCATGACGCGGTTTACTGCTTTTACCGACCGGGTTTTGCCGCCGGTTCAGGAACCTTTGCTCGAGCTCGATCCGCGGGTGGCGTTTTGTGCCGCCATCGATGTGCGCGGTTATCTGCCTACTCACAATCTGAAGTTTTCACAGCGGCAGCGCGACGATGCGGTCTGGAATATGGCGAACTGCCGTAACCGGCGTATGTTCAATGATCGCACTGGCCTTGCTGCTGGTTCACATACCAAGAAGTTCTTGCTGCAAACTTATCGGCGCGATATGGGTGGCGGAGAGTTCTTTTTGATGAAGGATGCTTCGGCGCCGGTGTTTGTGGGTGGGCGGCATTGGGGTGGGGTGCGGATTGGGTATAAGGTTTGAGGTTTGAGGTTTTTTTGCCTGGCGCCGCGCCAGGCAAAAAACTACACCGCCATCACAACTCTCTTCCTCTCCGCCCGCTGCATAAAATAATTAACCGCAACAACCCCAACCGTAACCACAGCAATAAACAAAGTAGCCAGCGCATTCATCTCAGGATTCAACCCCAGCCGGACACGAGAAAAAACCACCAGCGGCAGCGTAGTCGACCCAGGCCCGGACAAAAACGCCGACAAAACCAGATCATCGATCGACAGAGTAAACGACAACAACCACCCGGAAACGAGCGCCTGTGAAATCAACGGCAGTGTAATGGAGAAGAACACCCGCAGCGGCGTCGCCCCAAGATCCAGCGCGGCTTCTTCGAGAGAAGGATGCAACTCCCTCACACGCGACTGCACGATGATCGCCACATAAGAAATACACAGCATCACGTGCCCGATCCAGATCGTGAAAATGCCACGCCCGGCCGGCCAGCCGAACCACTTCGCCATTTCGATGAACAGCAACAGCAGCGAAATCCCCTGAATCACCTCGGGAATCACCAGCGGCGCGTTGATCATCCCCGTGTACAGCGTGAAACCGCGAAACCGTCCCATGCGCGCCAGCACGAAACCCGCCCACGTGCCGATGATCACGGAAGCAAACGCCGTCAGCAGCGCCACCCGCAACGACAACCACGCCGCCGCGATCAGTTCCTCATCGTGCAGCAACGCCACATACCAGCGCGTCGAAAAGCGCGTCCACACCGTGACCAGTTGCGATTCGTTGAACGAATACACAATCAGACTCACGATCGGCACATACAGGAACAGAAAGCCGATCCCCAACGCAATGAACTGCAATATCCGGTTCGGCTTCATCAGCGCTTTTCCTCCATCGCCTTCGCCTGCGCGTACTGGAAAAACGCCATCGGCACCAATAGCAGCAATACCATCGCGCATGTCACCGCAGACGCCATCGGCCAATCGGCGTTGTCGAAGAACTCATTCCACATCACGCGGCCGATCATCAGCGTATTCGCGCCGCCGAGCAATTCGGGAATCACGTACTCGCCCACCGCCGGAATGAACACCAGCAGACAACCGGCGATGATGCCGTTCTTCGACAGCGGCAAGGTGATCTGCCAGAACGCTTTCCACGGCTTTGCGCCAAGGTCGTAGGCGGCTTCCAGCAAGGTCATGTCCATCTTCACCAGATGCGCGTACAACGGCATGACGAGGAACGGCAGGTACGAATAGACCATGCCGATATAAACCGCGGCATTCGTGTGATACAGCTCGATCGGCGTATGAATCACCCCGATCGACATCAGGAAGTTATTCAGCAAACCGTTGTTCTTCAGGATGCCGATCCATGCATACACGCGAATCAGAAACGACGTCCAGAACGGCAGCATCACGGCCATCATCAGCAGATTCCGGCTCGCCGGATTCGATCGTGCGATGTAATAAGCCATCGGATAACCGATCAGCAAACATAGCAACGTCGAGATCGCGGCGACCACCACCGAATTTACATAGGTCGCGAAATAGAGGCTGTCGGTGAGCAGAAACGCGTAGTGCGAGAAGTCGAGGGTGACGTGAAGCGCGCCTTCCGCGAAACTGGTCAACTCCGTATAGGGCGGAATGCCAAGCTGCAAATCGGCGAAGCTGATCTTCACGACCAGCAGGAACGGCACGAGGAAAAACAGCAGCAGCCAGATGAACGGCCCCGCCACCACCGCGGTGCGGCCGGTCAGATTGAAGCGGCGCACCGGCCAGGTCGCGAAGGAATTGAGCGAGCGCTTCATGACGTCAGCACCACGCCGGCCGATGCGCTCCAGCGCACATACACTTCGTCGCCCCACGTGGGCGGATCGATTTCCGTCAACGCGAGGCTCGTCACGTTCGCGATCACCGTCTTGCCCGCCTCGAGCTTCACGTGATACAGCGAATAGCCGCCCATGTAAGCGATATTCGTGACGACGCCCTTGCCCCAGTTGTACGCGCCCTCGGGCGGCTTGCGCGTGAGCGCGATGCGCTCGGGCCGAACCGAGATCGTCACCGGCATGCCGAGCGGACCCGTGATGCCGTGGTTCACGTACAGGCGGCACGACAGGTCGGACGTTTCGATGAACACGTGATCGGGCTCGTCCTCGACGGTATGGCCCTCGAACAGATTGGTCGAGCCGATGAACTCCGCCGAAAAGCGGCTGTTCGGATACTCGTACACCTCATGCGGTGTGCCGAGCTGAACGATCTCGCCCTCGCTCATCACGGCGAGGCGGCTCGCCATCGTCATCGCCTCTTCCTGGTCGTGCGTGACCATGATGCAGGTCACGCCCACCTTGTCGAGAATGTTGACCAGTTCGATCTGCGTGCGCTGACGGATCTGCTTGTCGAGCGCGGACATCGGCTCGTCGAGCAGCAACAGCTTCGGCCGCTTGACGAGCGAACGCGCGAGCGCCACGCGCTGCTGCTGACCGCCGGAGAGCTGATGCGGCTTGCGCTTCGCGAAGCGGCCCATCTGCACGAGTTCGAGCACGGCCTGCACGCGGTCCTTGAGCTCCGCCTTCGGCACGCCTTCCTGCTTCAGACCGAAGGCGACGTTCGTCTCCACCGTCATGTGCGGAAAAAGCGCATACGACTGGAACATCATGTTGACCGGCCGGCGGTACGGCGGCAATTGCGCGAGGTCCTCGCCGTCGATCAGGATCTTGCCCGAGGTCACGCTTTCGAGGCCGGCCAGCATGCGCAGCAAGGTCGACTTGCCGCAACCGGAACTGCCGAGCAGCGCGAACAGCTCGCCCTTCTTCACCGACAGGTTGACTCCCTTGACCGCCACGGTCTCGCCGAACTTCTTCACGACGTCGACGATCTGGACGAAATTCTCCGCTGCGTCGCCCATCACTGCGTTAAAGCCCGGGGACGGCGCGGCCACCCCTGCCGGCGCGCCCGACTGGTCACTACTCATCACAATGCTTTACTCCGGCGTTTGACGAACAAAGCCCCCGGTGAACACCGAGGGCTTCATGATGATGCTTACCCGTTCACTGAAGCCGCGGGTCAGCGGCCGGACTTGAATTCAGTCCACAGCCGCGTTTGCAGCCGCTGGACTTCCGGCGGCAGCGGCTTCAACAGGAACAGCGTCTTGATGACTTCAGGCGGCGGATACACGGCCGGGTCGCTCGCCACGTCCTTGTCCACGTACTTGCGCGCCTCGAGGTTCGCGCTCGGGTAATAGACGGAGTTCGTGATTGCTGCATGAACCTGCGGCGTTTCGATGTAGTTGATCCACTCGTGCGCGGCTTCCTTGTTCTTCGCGTCCTTCGGAATCGCCATCACGTCGAACCATACCGGGGCGCCGCCCTTCGGAATGTAGTACTCGATCTTGTAGGCCTTCTTCGCTTCGACCGCGCGATGCTTCGCGATCACGACGTCGCCTGACCAGCCGTACGCGAAGCAGACGTCGCCGCCGACCAGGTCGTTGATGTAGCCCGATGAGTTGAACTGCGTGATGTACGGGCGGATCTTCTTCATCATCGCGAGCGCGGCGCGGTAGTCGGCCGGGTTCGTGCTCATCGGATCCTTGCCGATATAGTGCAGCGCGGCGGCGAACATCTGGTCCGGCGCGTCGAGCACGGACACGCCGCAGGCCTTCAGCTTCGAGATGTTTTCCGGCTTGAAGAGCACGTCCCAGTTATCGAGCGGCACGTTCTTGCCGAGAATCTGCTGGACCTTGGTGACGTTGTAGCCGAGGCCGGTCGTGCCGTAGGCCCAGGGCACCGTGTACTTGTTGCCCGGATCGGCACCGGCGACGAGCGCCATCAGCGAGGGATCGAGGTACTTCAGGTTCGGCAGCTTCGATTTGTCGAGCGGCGCGAAGATGCCCGCGGCAATCTGCTTGCCGGCGTAATTGCTGGTCGGCACGACGATGTCGTAGCCGGAATTGCCGGTGAGGAGCTTGGCTTGCAGCGTGTCGTCGCTGTCGTAGTTGTCGTACTTGACCTGGACGCCGCTCTGCCTGGTGAAGTTCGGAATGGTGTCCTTGGCGATGTAATCGGACCAGTTATACACGTTCAGCTGCGTATCCTTCGCAGCGGCCGTCAACCACGGCGCCGCGCACAAGACCAGCGCCGCTACTTGCCCCACTACCCGTCTTTTCATTCCGTTCTCCGATCGTGACCGGCGCGAGCCGACCGTCGTCACCCATGCCGCGGCACAGCGCACACGGCTCCCCTGAAAAATCCGAAAACTACCATCAATTATTGCGCGCTCCAAAAAAAATGCCGGGCTGTCGCGCAAACGGTACAGCGTAAGCCGCACCGTTGGAAAATGCGCGCAATTTTAGCGGGTTATCGGCGCGTGTCTACCCGAAAAAAAGATCCGTGGCGGCGGCGCAGGCGTCGCTTCGTCCAGTCGCGGCGCTCGTGGCCCGCCTCGCTTTCATCAGAAGTGGCGCAAGGGAGCCGGTTTGCGCGCCTTTATGCGGACCGGCTAAAGGTTCTCGCAAGCGTGAGCCGCCTCGCGTTCGACGGTGCACAATAGCTGCCAGAGGACCGAACGACAGCCCGCCGCGAATCCCGCCGCCGCGCCGCGTGCTTGACGTGCCGCGGGTACGTGGCTTGCGAAGCCATGCAGTCTTTACGCTCAGGGCATTGATGAACACCAATCCATTCGCGTTGCGACCCAACCGCCGCCGTCTTCCGGGTGGCGGGCCGGCACGTCCGGCGCATTGGCTTTCGTTCGTCGGCGCGGGCGCGCTGATCGCGGTCGGTTATATCGACCCGGGCAACTGGGCAACCGCGCTCGGCGCCGGTGCGGGCTACGGCTATCGGCTGCTCGGCATGGTGCTGCTGTCGAGCCTGATGGCGATGCTGCTGCAATGGCTGTCGTCGCGCCTTGGCGTGGTGACCGGGCGCGACCTCGCGCAGGTCTGCCGCGAGCGCACGGGCCGGCGCGGCACGCTGTTCCTGTGGCTCACGAGCGAGGTCGCGATCATTGCGTGCGACGTCGCCGAAGTGGTCGGCAGCGCCGTCGCATTGCAATTGCTGCTGGGCGTCTCGCTGACTGTCGGAGTGCTGATGTCGGCGGTGTGCACGTTCGCGTTGCTCGCGCTCCAGCAGAAAGGCGGCCGCAAGCTCGAAGCGGTGATCGTGACGCTGATCGGTTTCGTCGGCCTGTGTTTCGTGGTGGAACTGGCGCTGGCTCGCCCCGACTGGCACGCCGCGCTGGCCGGCACCGTGCCGAGCGTCGAGTTGCTGCGCAACGCGGGCATGGTGTGGCTGGCGGCGGGCATCGTCGGCGCGACGGTGATGCCGCACAATCTCTATCTGCACTCCGCGCTCGTCAAGCACCACGCGCCGAGCGGCAGCGACGCCGAGATCAGGGCCGCGTTGCACGTCGTCAATATCGATACGTTCGCCTCCCTTTCGTTTGCTTTCGTGATCAACGCGGCGCTGCTGATCGTGTCGGCCGCCGTGTTCTATACGAGCGGCCATCGCGACGTGACCGATCTCGCCGATGCCCACCGGCTGATCGCGCCGCTGGTCGGCACGCCCTGGGCCAGCATCCTGTTCGCGGCGGCGCTGCTCGCGTGCGGCCTGAGCGCGACCGTCACCGGCACGCTGGCCGGCCAGGCCGTGATGGAAGGCTTTCTGCGCATCCGGCTGCCGCGCTGGAAGCGCGCGCTGCTCACCCGCGCGCTGGCGATCGGGCCGGCGCTCTTTGCGGTCGCGCTGTTCGGCCAGCACGGCTCCAATCAGCTGCTGGTGGCAAGCCAGGTGGTGCTGAGCCTGCAGTTGCCGCTGGCGGTGGTGCCGCTCATCCGCTACACGTCGAACGCCGGCCTGATGGGCAACTGGCGTGTGCGCGGCGTGCCGCTCGTGCTGGCGTGGCTGTGCGCCACGCTTATCCTCGTGATCAACGGGACGCTGCTGTGGCAGTTGGCGGTCGGAGAATGAAGCGGGCTCATGGGGCGGGCTATGAAGCCGGACTATCAAGCAGGCTATAAGGTGGACTATGAAGCGGACTATAAAGCGGCCCATGCGCCTTTTTGCGCGCCCCGGCTGTGAATGAAGTAAATTTGTAAGTATCGTCTGAGTATCTCGCCATAACCGGCGCCGCCGCCCTCGGTGACGCTCGCCGGTACGGCTTCAAGCTCGCGGCGGCGGCCATGCATCGTACCGCTGCCGTTTTTTGTGCCGCTTTCGCGCCCTCGCGCGGACGTTTCCGGTGCGCCGGTGCATGACACCTGCCGCGCCGTTTCGCCCGCTGCCCTCGTTCCCTGGACGACAGCCCATGCGCTTTCACGCTTCGCTCGACAGCCTCGCCCGCACCACCACGCCGCCTCAAGCTCGCGCCAATCCGCGCATTTCCCGCCTCGCGCTGCGGTTTTCGTTCGTCGCCATCGCCATGGTCGCAGCCATCCCGCGCGACGCTCGGGCGACGGTCGCCATGCTCCAGCCGGCGCGCGTCGTCGCCGCCAACGAGCCGCTGCAGATCACGCTGCTCTATTCCGCCGACGACGCCAAGCCGCTCACCGTCACGGTCCCGCCGACGATCCGCGTGGGCCTGAACGGTGCCGAACAGTCGCCCCAGCCGCTCGATCTGCAGCGCGAAGCGGACGTGCCCGATACGTTGAGTCTCGCGCCCGGCCAGTTCCGCAAAGTGCGCTTCTCGGCGCCGTGGCCGGAGTGGGTGCGCGGCGAAGTGCGGATCGACCCGGTGGGCTTCGACGCGTCGTCGGCGCTCGTCGCGATCAACCGCGGGCCGCAGCAGGACGCGATCGCCCAGGCGGAACGCGCGGAGAGCCAGGCGAGCACCCCGGCACAGGCCGCGGCAACAGCGGCGGCGGTCGAGGGCCCGAGCGGCGACGCAATGTCGCCGCCCGGCGACTCGCTCTCCACCACCGGACGCGGCGTGCTCTCGCACGTCTCCTACTACGAGCCGATGTACATCGCCGCCGGCCACAATGGCGACACGAACGCGCGGCTGCAGTTCAGCTTCAAATACCGCCTCCTGATGCCGGACGATCTGCGCTCGAAGGCGTTTCTCGACAACATCTACTTCGCCTATACGCAGACTTCGATCTGGGACCTGTCCGCCGACTCGCGGCCGTTCCGCGACACGACTTATAGTCCGCAGCTCTTCTACTACGTGCCGGACACGGGCTGGCGCAGTTCCTGGTTCACACGAATGGGGCTCGCCGCGGGGATCAGCCACGAATCGAACGGCAAAGGCGGCACGGACTCGCGCAGCATCAACATGCCTTTTATCCGGCCGACGTGGGAATTCGGCGATCTGACGGGCAATCACCTGACCGTCTCGCCGAAAATCTATTACTACCTCGGCAAGAGCAGCAACCCCGATATCGCCGACTATCGCGGCTACGTCGACCTGCTGGTCAAATACGGCAGCCCGGACGGCTGGCAACTCGCGACCACGCTGCGCAAAGGCACCAGGCATTGGTACGGCAGCATCGACACGCAATTCACCTATCCGCTCGCCAAACTGCTGGGCAGCGCGTGGGGCGGCTATCTGTGGGTGGGCTATTTCAACGGTTATGGCGAGGACCTGCTGGACTACAACAATCGCCAGCACTGGATGGCGCGAATCGGCTACAGCATTGCGCGCTGAGCGAAGGGCAAGGCGCACGCGCCGCATCGTTTAACATAGCGGAACTCCGCTTCTTTGCTCCAAGGTTTCCGATGGCTTCGAATCTCCACGATCTTCCCGACAGCCCGTGCATCGGCGTCTGCTCCACGCTCTTCGACGAAATTTGCAAAGGCTGCGGCCGCACGGCCACCGAGGTATCCAACTGGGTTTTTCTGAGCGATGAGGAAAAGCGCGCCGTGTGGGTGCGTATCGAGCAGGACGGCACCGCCATGCGCTTTCAGAACGACAAGCTGTAGTCTTCGTCGCTAGAGGCTTCCTGCAGCGCGCATGAGCGTTGAGGCTTGAGCTTTTGAACCGCCAAACAAAAAACGCCGGGACATTGAACCGCCCCGGCGTTTTTGCATGGCGAGCGCTGCTTCTGAAGCGCGGCGATCAGAACCGCATACCGACACCCAAGCCGACCACCACCGGATCGATGCTGAGCCGGCCAAGCGCCTGACCGCCGAGCGACGCATNNNATCCGTATGCATCCAGATCTTCTTGATGTCCGCGTTGACGAACAGCGACTTGGTCACCTGCACGTCCACGCCTGCCTGCAACGCGGGGCCGAAGCTGTGATTGGTGATCGAGATCGGCTGACCGCCCGCGCTCAGGCCATTGTTATAAAACAACGTGTAGTTGATACCCGCGCCGACGTACGGACGAACACGCCCCGCGTGGTTGAAGTGATATTGCAGCAGCAGCGTGGGCGGCAACACGTTCACGCCGCCGAGATTGCCGAGGCTCGACGTGAGCTGATGGCGCGACGTGCCGAGAATCAGCTCCACGCCGAGATAATCGCGGATCATGTAGGTCAGATCCAGCTCCGGCACGATGGCGTTGTTCACGCCCACGTTGAGCGCCGACAACGATTGGGTGGTCCCCACGTTCGGCATGATGCTGATTGCGCGCAGACGCACCAGCACGTCGCCGGCGTGGATGCCGCTTATCGGATCGTCGCCGGCGGCATGCGCCTGCGGCGCCAGAACACCCGCGCATAACAGGCTCGCCGCGACGGCGGCGGCCTTGATCTTGTTCCTGAGAATATTCCTGAACGCGTGCTTCATGTGCTTCCCCGAGTGTTTGTGTGCGTGCGGGGATTGTCGAAGTTCTCGTCAAGCCATGCGTTGACCCGTATCAACCAAGCGAAAACGCCCAGCGCCCTGCGACAGCCGGTCGCGTCGCGCCGGTCAGCAGCAGTTCGATCAGATCGTGGACGCTGCGAATGGCCGAGCCGAACGGCAAGGCTTCGCGGCCGCGAAAGAACAGGCCGTTGGCCACGTCGCCGCGCAATGCCGCGGCGAGCCGCGTGTCGATGCAGAAGTGGCCGAACTTCTCGATACCGTCGCGCCAGCCGCACACGCTCAGGCATTCGAGTGCGGTCGGACAGGCATGCTTGAGCGCGCCGACCTTCTCGCGAATTTTCGTTTCGTGGCGCAGATAGCGCACCAGCCACGGCGTTTTCACGGCGCGCGCGGGCAGCCCCGTCACGCTGACGAATTCGACGATGTCCTCGGGCGCGGCTTCGGCCAGTACGCGCTTGAAGTTCGGATGCGCGTCGCCCTCTTCGGTGACGGCGAACGGCGTGCCGAGCTGCACGCCGCTCGCCCCGGCGTCGAGCAGCCCGCGCACCGCCTCATGACTATTGATGCCGCCCGCGACAATCAGCGGCACGTCGTGACGATTCAGGCCGAGCGAGGTGAAAACCGTCTCGAGTTCCTCGAGAACGCGGAAGAAATTGAAGCGTTGATCGTGCATATCGGCGAGGTTGGTGACGCCGAGATGGCCGCCGGCGTGGGCCGGATGTTCGATCACCACGGCGTCGGGCAAACGGCCTTTTTTCATCCACTTCTTCAGCACGAGCGCGACGCCGCGGCTATCCGACAGGATGGGAATCAGTGCGAGGTCGTGGCCTTGGGTCATATCCGGCAAATCGAGCGGCAGACCCGCGCCCATCACGATCGCATCGGCGCCGCTCTCGCACGCGACGCGCACGTAGTCCGCCTGCGCGCTGACCGCCTTCATTACGTTGACGGCGATCATGCCGCGGCCTTCGCTAAGTGCCTTGGCGGCGTGGATTTCGCGGGCCAGCGCGGTGAGGTTGGCCTGTTCCAGAGTCGCCCCGTCGGGCGACCGGCGGCAGCGTTCGAGCAAATCCGGATGATGATGGCGCAAATCGATGCTGGCGATGGTGCCGAGCGCGCCCTCGCGGGCGACGCTGCCGGCGAGGCGATGCGCCGAGATACCGACGCCCATGCCGCCTTGCACGATAGGCAGTAACGAGCGGCCGCGGATGACTAGCGGGGGAAAGGAATGAGAAGTGAGCATGCTGCCCCGAGCGGTGGACTATCGAAACGCTGATAATCGACCGTCGGGCACGGCTTGCGTTGCGCTGGATCAACGAGCTTGCGTGTACGCCGAACGCTTTTAGCGATTAGTTGACGCCGGTCATCTGAATCAAACCTTGAATTGCATCGACTTGAACTCGAGGTATTCCTCCAGCCCGTAAATTCCGTTCTCGCGCCCGAACCCCGACTGCTTGAACCCGCCGAACGGCGCGGCCATATTCCACGCTCCGCCGTTGATATCGACCTGCCCTGTTCGAATTCGCCGCGCGACGCTTGCAGCGCGCTCGTCGCTGCCGGCCCATACCGCGCCGCCGAGTCCATAGGGCGAATCATTGGCAATCCGAACCGCTTCTTCCTCGTCCTTATAGGTGAGAATCGACAGCACCGGGCCGAAGATTTCCTCTTGCGCGATCGTCGCCTTGGGATGCACGCGGCCGAATATCGTGGGCTTCACGAAGAAGCCCTTGGACAAACCATCCGGCAGGCCCATCCCGCCGGTCACCAGTTCAGCGCCCTCCTCGACGCCCTTCGCGATGTACTGCTGCACACGCGACTGCTGGACCGCTGACGCCAACGGTCCAAGCCGGGTCGTCTCGTTGCGCGGATCACCGGCGACGTACGCCTCGGCGGCCTGCTTCGCGAGCGCGCGCGCTTCGTCGTAACGCGCTTCGGGCACCAGCATGCGTGTGTGCGCCGAGCAGGTTTGTCCGGAGTTCAGAAAGCACGCGCCGACCGTGCCCTTCACCGCTGCCGCAAAATCCGCGTCGTCGAGGATCACCGAGGCCGATTTGCCGCCGAGTTCGAGCGCGACGCGCTTGACCGTCGCGGACGCCAGCTCGGACACCCGCTTGCCGGCGCGCGTCGAGCCGGTGAACGACACCATGTCGACCGACGGATGGCTCACGAGCATCTCGCCCACCACCGGTCCGTAACCGCTCACGAGATTGAACACGCCGGCCGGCAAGCCGGCTTCGTGGATCGCCTCGGCGAGCACGAACGCATTCAGGGGCGCGATCTCCGACGGCTTGAGCACCACCGTGCAGCCCGCGGCGAGCGCCGCCGCGACCTTCAGCGTGATCTGGTTGAGCGGATAGTTCCACGGCGTGATCGCCGCCACCACGCCGACCGGCTCGCGCACCACCAGCGAATTGCCGACGCGCTCTTCGAACTTGAACCCGGTCGCGAGCTTCGCGTATGCGCCCCAGTTGTACACCGGGCTGCCCACCTGGATCGCACGCGCGAGCTTCAGCGGCATGCCGACTTCGCCGGCGATCAGACCGGCCAGTTCGTCGGTGCGCGCCTTCAGGTTCGCCGCGATCTTGCGCAGATAGTCGCCGCGCCCGGCGGGCGGCGTCGCGGCCCAACCGTCGAAGGCCGCGCGCGCGGCGGCAATCGCGTTTTCCGCGTCGGCTTCGATGCCCTCAGGGATGCGGCCCATGATGTCCTCGGTGCCCGAGTCGATCACGTCGATCGTGCCGGTGCCGCACGGCGTGATCCATTTACCGTCGATATAGAGCTTGTCGTAGGTCTTCATGGTGGTCCGTCCCTGTCTCCGGAATGATCTTCCTATTCTAATCAGTGCTGCAACGCCTACTGGTGCGCAAACTTTGGACCATGAAAAAAGCCCGCTTCGAGGAAGCGGGCTTTGCGGTGCAACGTGACGCCTACGCGACAGGCTTGAAAAGCTTACTGCACGCCCTGGCTCAACAAGAAGTCTTCATAATTGCCGCCGAAGTCGTTCAGTGTGCCGTTGGTCTTCACTTCGATGACCCGATTCGCCAGACCGCTCACGAATTCGCGGTCGTGCGACACGAAAATCAGCGTGCCTTCGAACTTGTCGAGCGCGATCTGCAGCGATTCGATCGACTCCATGTCCATATGGTTGGTCGGCTCGTCCATCAGCAGCACATTGTGGCGGCCCAGCATCAGCTTGCCCCAGATCATGCGGCCCTTCTCGCCACCGGAGAGCACCTTCACCGACTTGCGGATGTCGTCGGCATTGAACAGCAGCCGGCCGAGCGTGCCGCGCACCATCTGCTCGTCGTCGCCTTCCTTGCGGTAGCCGTCGATCCAGTCCATCAGCGTAACGTCGTCAGGAAATTCCTCGTACGTATCCTGCGGCATGTAGCCGATATTCGCGTTTTCGGCCCACTTCACCGTGCCGTGATCGAGCTGCAGTTTGCCGAGCAGCGAGCGCAGCAGCGTGGTCTTGCCCGCGCCGTTCTCGCCGATGATGGCGATCCGCTCGCCCGGCTGCACGCTGACGCTGAAGTCGTTGAAGATCGTGCGCTCGTACTTCTTCGTGATCCGGTCCGCCACCACCGCGATGTTGTGCAGTTTCTTCTCGTACTCGAAGCGGATGAACGGATTCTGCCGCGACGACGGCTTGAATTCCTCGATCTTGATCTTGTCGATCATCTTCAGACGGCTGGTGGCCTGACGCGCCTTGGACTTGTTGGCCGAGAAGCGGCGCACGAAGTCCTGCAGGTCGGCCACGCGCTCCTTCGCCTTTGCGTTGGCGTTCTGCTGGCGCTCGCGCGCCTGCGTGCTCGCCAGCATGTAGTCGTCGTAGTTGCCCGGATAGACCTTCAGCGTGCCGTAGTCCATGTCCGCCATGTGCGTGCAGACCTGGTTCAGGAAGTGCCGATCGTGCGAGATGATGATCATCGTCGAGTTGTACTGGTTGAGCACGTCTTCCAGCCAACGGATCGAGTTAATGTCCAGGTTGTTGGTCGGCTCATCCAGCAGCAGCACGTCCGGCTTCGAGAACAGCGCCTGCGCGAGCAGCACGCGCAGTTTCCAGCCCGGCGCCACGTTGCTCATCGGGCCGTTGTGGTCTTCGATCGCGATGCCGATGCCGAGCAGCAGTTCGCCCGCGCGTGCCTCGGCGGTATAGCCGTCGTATTCGGCGAACTTCGCTTCGAGTTCGGCGGCGTGCATGTAGTCGTCGTCGGTGGCGTCGGGGTTCGCGTAGATCGCGTCGCGCTCGGTCATCGCGCCCCACATTTCGGTGTGGCCCATCATCACGACGTCGAGCACGCGCACGTCTTCGTAAGCGAACTGGTCCTGGCGCAATTTACCGAGGCGCACGTTCGGCTCGAGCATGACGTTGCCCGAACTCGGCTCCAGATCGCCACCTAGAATCTTCATGAAGGTGGATTTACCGCAGCCGTTCGCACCGATCAGGCCATAGCGGTTCCCTTCCCCGAATTTGACCGAGATGTTCTCGAAGAGGGGCTTTGGCCCGAATTGCATAGTGATATTGGCGGTAGACAGCACGGCGCGTCCCTTTGAATGTGATATCGGCGAAAAACCTAATATTTTAGCAGGTTATCGTGAATTCAACCGGCGTGTGTGCCCTGCAACCGGCTTTGGGGCACCGCGCCGCGTGGACGAAACCTCGACGAGTGCTGAGAAATGGGCCTCTCGGAGCCCCCTTCGCCGCGCCCTGCTTATCAGGTATGCGATATGCGGCACGGCTCGTTCGAACGGCGGACGGCGCGTGCGATCCGTTGCCTATACTTTTTGAACACCAACGAAGAGGAAAGGAGGAAGTTCATGTCAGACCATGTCTACAAGCAGATCGAACTCACGGGTTCGTCGACCAAATCGATCGATGACGCCATCAGCACCGCGATCGCCAAAGCGTCGAAAACCTTGCGCAATCTGCACTGGTTCGAAGTGACGGAAACGCGGGGCCAGATCGAGGACGACAAAGTCGCTTACTGGCAGGTGACCATCAAGGTCGGCTTGCGTATCGAGTAACGCGGCGTTGCGCAGATATTCAACGCAAAACTCGAAGCTCCGAAACGAAAAAAGCTGCGTCCGTACTGGACGCAGCTCCTGACGCAGTTCCTCGAAGCAGCGGTTGGCTGAATGAAGCCGCCGGATCCGCCATGACCCTGTTGATCCGCCGATCGCAACGCGTCTCAGGTGAAAGCGCTCAGCTTATTTCGGCAGCGACCCGTCCACCCCTTCCACATACCAGTTCAGGCGTTGCAGTTCGGGATCGGTCAGCGCCTTGCCGGCCGGCACCTTCACCGCGCCCGCCTGGTCCTTGATCGGGCCCGCGAACACGTCCCACTTGCCGCCCGCCAGTTCGTCGCGCCTCGCGGCAACCTTCTTCTGCGCATCGGCCGGCAGCGCCGAGGTGTTCAGGTCTTCCAGATCGACGGCCTTGTGCGGAATCCCCCACCACACCGGATCGTTCTTCCACTTGCCGTCCAGCACCTGCTGGATCGCCGCGTTGTAATACACGCCCCAGTGCGCGACCACCGAACCGAGGTGCGCGTCGGGACCGAACTTTTTCATGTTCGAATCCCAGCCGAACGCGTGCACGTGCTTGGCCGATGCGGTCGCGAGCGTGGCGCTCGAATCGGTGTTTTGCAGCAGCACGTCGGCGCCCTGGCCGATCAGCGTTTCAGCGGCCTGCTTCTCCTTGCCCGGATCGAACCAGCTGTTGATCCAGATGACCTTGGTGTGCACCTTCGGATTCACCGAACGCGCGCCGAGCGTATACGCATTGATGTTGCGGATCACCTCGGGAATCGGCACCGATGCGACGAAACCGAGCGTGTTGGTCTTCGTCACGTAGCCCGCGGCCACGCCGGCCAGATACGCGCCCTGATACATGCGCACGTCGTAGGTGCCGAAGTTCGGCGCCTTCTTGTAGCCGGTTGCGTGCAGGAACACGGTGTCGGGAAAGTCCTTCGCGACCTTCAACTCGAAGTCCTGATAGCCGAAGCTCGAACCGATGATGATCTTGTTGCCCTTGTTCGCCAGATCGCGGAACACGCGCTCGGAGTCGGCCGATTCGGGCACGTTCTCGATGCGGGTGATCTTGATCTTGCTGCCGAACTTCGCTTCGGCTTCCTTCGAGCCCTGGTCGTGCGCGAAGGTCCAGCCGGCGTCGCCCGGATTACCCAGGTAGACGAACGCGACGCCCGGCGTACCGACGCCCGGCGCATCCGCCGCCTGCGCGCTTTGCGCGAGCGGCGCGGCGAGCGCGAGCGAGGCCGCGCCCCATGCGAATGCGGTCAGCAGATTTCTTCTCTTCATGTTTTCTCCTGTCGTGTTTGTCGAATGCGTGTTTGTCGAACAATCTGGAACGTGTGGCCGGTCAATCAACCCGCCGAGAAAAACGGCTTGCCAAGCGATGCCGGCGCATTCAGGCGAATGGTGTTCGGATTGCGCGAAATCAGCACCAGCACGACAACTGTTGCAACGTACGGCAGCATCGCGAGGAACTGCGTCGGCACCGGCACGCCGATCGCTTGCGCGTAAAACTGCAGGCCGGTGACGGCGCCGAAGAGCAGCGCGCCGATCAACAGACGCCCCGGCCGCCACGTCGCGAACACCACCAGCGCGAGCGCGATCCAGCCGCGGCCCGAGGTGAGCTGTTCCTGCCACAAATGCAGATTGACGATCGAGTAATAGCCGCCCGCGAGCCCCGCCATGCCGCCGCCGAAGGCCACCGCGCCGTAGCGCACGCCGACCACCGGAAAGCCGACCGAGTGCGCGACTTGCGGCGATTCGCCGACCGAGCGCAGCACGAGGCCCGCACGCGTGCGATAGAGGAACCAGCCGATCACGGCGAACATCAGAAACGCGAGATAGTCGAGCGGCGTGAGGCTAAAGAACGCGGGACCGATTACCGGAATCTTCGAGAGACCGGGAATGGTCCACGTGTCGATCGTCGCGCGCACGGCGGCCGACGTGTACGGCTTGCCGACATAGGCGGACAGGCCGATGCCGAAGATCGTCAGCGAGAGCCCCGTGGCGACCTGGTTGGCGAGCATCGTGAGCGTGAGAAACGCGAACAGCAGCGACATCGCGAGGCCCGCTCCGATCGCGGCGAGCACGCCGAGCCACGGGTTGCCGGTGATCGCGGTGACCGCGTAGCCGGTCACCGCGCCCATCAGCATCATGCCTTCGACGCCGAGGTTGAGCACACCCGACTTCTCGGTGACGAGTTCGCCCGCGCCCGCGAACATCAGCGGAATCGCGGCGGTAACGGCGCTCGAGGTGAGCGCGCTGGCTTGTTGAATATCCATGGAAATCCGGCGTGAAAATCGGTGAGCGAATCAGTGAACGTGCGGCGCCAGCGAACGGCGGCGCACGCGGTAGTTCACGAACAGGTCGGCGCCCAGCAGGCAGAACAGCAAAAGGCCCTGGAACACGCCGGAGAGCGCCTGCGGCAACTGCATCGAGGTCTGCACCGCTTCGCCGCCGAGGTACAGCAGCGCCATCAAGAGGCTCGCGAGCACGATGCCGACCGGATGCAGCCGTCCGACGAACACGACGATGATCGCGGTGAAGCCGTAGCCCGGCGACCACGTCGCCTGCAACTGGCCGATCGGCCCGGAGATCTCGCCCATGCCGGCGAGGCCCGCGAGGCCGCCGCTGATCAGGAGCGACGTCCAGATGGTTTTCTTGTCGGAGAAACCGGCGTAGCGCGCGGCGAGCGGCGCGAGACCGCCGACGTTCATCCGGTAGCCCGCGAAGCTCTTGCGCATGAAGAGCCACACGAGCGGGATCGCGATCAGCGTGACGAACACGGATGCGTTCAGACGCGTGCCGCGCAGCCATTTCCAGTGCCAGTCGCCGGAAAACGTCGGGTACAGCGCGTCGCCGCTGAACATTTCGGAGAGCGGAAAGTTCATGCCCTGCGGATCGCGCCACGGGCCGCTCACCAGATAGATCAGCAGTTGCGCCGCCACGTACGTGAGCATCAGGCTGACAAGAATCTCGTTGGTGTTGAAGCGGCTTTTCAGCAGC
>WNGR01001437.1_pt1 | contig 29027 bp, 27 predicted proteins | sample 5407581 | NCBI WGS metagenome assembly WNGR01 (sample SAMN13153383, study PRJNA577476) | soil metagenome | isolation source: 80 cm soil or saprolite under Garry oak tree replicate 2 | place: USA:California | collected 2016-06-15
TTCTTAATAGAACTCACTAAGGCTAGGATATTGAAGGTGTCTAGGACGATAGTGCTGGGACCCGTAGATGTCCTAGTGATTTTCCTCGTCTCTATCGTCGCCGGATTCATAGGTGCTTTGTTTGGATTGGGAGGAGGAGTTCTAATCATTCCCTTTCTGACCCTTGTTGAAGGTGTACCCGTGCCTCTCGCGGTCGGGTCGAGCATTGTCTCCGTAGTAGCGACCTCCAGTTCATCGGCCGCCGCTTACGTTCAGGATCATCTCACAAACCTTCGGCTGGGCATGTTTCTGGAAATTGGTACTGTGGCTGGAGCTATTACGGGCGCTTTCGTAGCTGCGTTTCTGCCTGTGTCTGCTCTCTTCATACTCTTTGGGCTGATTCTGCTATACGCCACGATCATCATGATTCGGGCCCGAGGAATCGACTTTCCCGCGAACGTTAGACCTGACAAGACGTCTAGAACCCTTGCGCTCGGCAGCCAATACGAGGACCACAGCTTGAATAAAGTAGTGAAATACGAAGTCACCCGGACGCCCCTCACAGTCTTCATGGGCTACTTCGCCGGGGTAGTTTCAGGATTACTCGGTGTGGGCGGTGGAATCATCAACGTCCCGACGATGAATTTGGTGAGCAAGGTTCCTGTCAAAGTAGCGTCAGCCACTAGCAACTTCATGATCGGCGTCACGGCCGCCGCCAGTGCGTCCGTATATCTCCTGAGGGGAGATGTTCATCCACTCCTAGCCGCTCCGCTCATCATAGGAGTTGCGGGGGGAGCGTTGCTGGGGACTAGGGTCTTGAAGGTAACTCCTCCGACACGAGTCAAGATTGTCTTAGGAATCTTGCTCGCCGCGATATCCTTGCTTATGATCTTGAAAGGATTCAATTTGCCAGTGGTTTTGTAAGAGAGCCTTGGACCTCAACAGACTCGTCTCCTACTCGTTGCGTATCGGCGTTTTCGCAAGTGCTCTGCTAAGCGTGGTAGGGCTCTTCGCCTGGGCGGCTGGTGGCTTCAACAACATTGCCGCTGTTGCGGGATCAGACATTGCCGGAACCCTCTCCTCAGCGGTCCGTGGAGACGCTTCGGGTATTATCTACCTCGCAATCGCGATTCTCATAGCCACTCCAGTCTTTCGAGTGGCAGTATCCTCCGTTTATTTTGGTCTTGAACGGGATAGAAAGTATGTTCTGATAAGTCTAGCCGTTCTCTCTATGCTGATATTCGCCTTGATTTCACGCCTAGCAGCCTAAATGAGATCGTGAGCATTGAGGATCAATATCCTAATCGTAGGGGGATTGATTCTGGTCGTCAGCACTCTTTATGCCAATTCGGAAATCGTTGCCTTCATTTTCGGATCCGCTCTGGGAACGCTGAACACGATGATTGGTATCCTAACTCCCAGACCAGTAGGAATAACCATTCCTGCGGACCAGCAGAGTCTGTTGAAATTATCTCTTGACAAAGGAGTGATCGGAACTAATATCTACGTTGTCGTTTTTTCCGAAAAGAAGCTAGTTCTAAGAAAACTCAGCTCGGCAAAGGTTACAGTGCTAACCGCTCTCATCCTTGCCATCTTGGGATGGATCTTAGCGGGCCCCTTCGGTATCGTCGTGGGGGGCATCACAGCTTTCTCGCTGCAGGAATTCGTGACTCAGCGACGAAGAGACGAGATCGAGCGAGGAAACATTCTCGACGCGTCAGGCGGCAAGGACCTTGAGTTTCCTTACGACAAAATGGATCATCTACAGTTGCTGGGGAACAAGATTCGGCTCCATCTCAACGGTAGAATAGTTAGAATTGTTATTCCCAGAAGGACATCTAGGGACCTAGGGGATGTGCTTGAGAAGATTATTCCTGCAAAGATTCAGTCAAGGCCTGTTCCTTCTGCGAGAGCCCCCTGAAGAACAGAACCAGAAGCGCCATCATTCCAGTCGCTACCGTCGCAAGCTCTCCGGCCGCCAAGACCCGATTTGGCTCGATGAACAGCGCTCCTCGCCCAGTGGTTTCGACATAGAACGCCCATGCCATGAAGATCATACTTGCTAGTCCAGTGGCGAGTGAGTAGATCCAGAGGCCGCTCCAGAACAAGTTTCGAGAGAGCCGCGATGAAGCCATGACGGAATAAGATAATTGCCGTGCGGCGTTATTAACGTGGCGTAAAGCCTAGACTCCACTCGACAGTCTCCGGCTTTGACAGGAATTCTTTCTGACGCTTGCCACAGTGTAGACAAAACTAGTTTTTATTCCGACAAATCTCTCCACCGGAACTAGGGACCGTAGTCTAGATCGCACTCAGACAGCTTGGTGGCTGGCGAGGACAACCAGGATAGGACATCGGGCTCCGGCGCGTCTTGCGGCGAGACCCGAAGGTCGTGGGTTCAAATCCCACCGGTCCCGCGTCCTGATGCCCTAAAATCTGACCCCAATCTTCCATCACCAAACAACCGCTCTTGTGTCGCGCATCCAGGTCCAATTCAGAATTTTCTGGAGCAAAACTCGCCCGGGTAACGGGTTTTCTGGTCCAGCTGATCTGGGCTTAGAATGGGCCAGTCGGGCTTTGCAGGAATGGCTTGGTTTCCAGGAGGAGAATAGGGCAGAAACAGAACGGTACTGCCAGACCCTAGATCGGGGCTTTCTCTGGGCGATTTTGCGTGGCGAGGATTCGATAAAGTGTGAAGGACTTGTTTAGATCAGACATACCCCCCGGGGGTCGAGATAAAGATAACAGAAAAACAATAGTTAACAAAAAAGAAAAAGATAGTAGATCGTGACGAGTTCTAGAAAGCTCCCTAAGAGCGGTTTTGTCTCGCGGGAAATGTTTTTTTTAAATTCCTAGAAAGGGGTTTCGGCTGACTGAAAGAGTTTCTGGGCGCAATCTCTGATTTATCGCGCAGAGTATGACATTCAACAATTTAGAATCAGCGGATTCACCGCATCACGTAAGCGTGAGAATCGGGTAGTCACGGAACCCCCTCCCAGACTCCGAATCAGGGTTCATTCGGCCGCCCATCTTCGCAAAATGTTTGCAAATGCTTGCCAAGGTGTCCTTATCGACGTCTGCGACCAGAGTCTGAGCAATCTCTAACAATCAATCTAGTAGCAGGGAGGACAAATTCTCTGCTCCAAGCGGGACTGGAGTGGCATTCCAAGCCCTTTCTGGAAGTAGAGGTATCCGTCGACATAGTTCTGGTGCGATGAGAGGAAGATGAAGTAGATGTAATTCCACGGCAGAGGGAACGCTCCAGAAGGCGGGGTCCAGCCCATCGTAATCTCAGCCATGTCTCCCACCGGAATCATAATAGGAAGCTGGTTGCAGGTCGCGAGCAGTGCGTTTCCACACTGCGTTGGGTTTCCAGACGCAAGTTGCCATGAAGGACTCCCGGCCAACGGGATGTTGGTCATGTAGACTGCGATGAACTTCACAGGTATAGAGCCTGTGTTACTGACGTCCACTTCAACATTGCCAACACAAGTGCCAGTAGTCGAGCCCGAGACCTGGTTGTTTCCGGTGCCACACCAGCCATTCGTGCCGTACTTCGCGGTGCCATTCACAATATTCCCAGCGATTACGATCGTCCCGTTCTGGTCGAGATCGAGACTACCGACTACATTATTGATTATCTGACCAAGATCCGCGCTTTCGATCTCCAACCTCCCGGAGATATGATTATTGTTAACAATGGTGTTATGACCAACTTCGTTCTCCACCTGTCCAGTTACATTAGAGTTGGTCATACTAAAGTAGCCGCGACCGCCGGCGTACATTGCTGCACCACACGCATCAGTGCAGATACCCAGGTTGCCAGAAGTGTTGAATCTGCTACCCGAAATGCTTACCGTCTGAACATTGTACAGACCCGTAAAGCCCGAGACACTGGCGTTCGTTAGGGTCACGCTTGATGCGGAGTCGACTTCCAACCCCCCGTTAATGGTGCCCCCTATTACGGTCAAGTTAGCGCCATTGGATACGTACACGTTCCCGTTTACGGTCGAAGTAATCAGGCAGACACCGTTGACAGGAACAAGAACATCTCCTGTATGCGGGGATATTATGGATCCTCCGCATGTCAAATACGAACCTCCAGGAGCGCATCCTATCGTGTCCTGCGATCCGCATGCTGCCACGGTCTCGGGAATTGACACGACATATGTTGCAAATTGAGCCCGTACCGTCTCGAATTTTTCAGAATATGCAGCACCTGCATTATCCTTGCTCGCCTGTGAAGTAAAGGCGGGCACCACCCAAACATAGACGATTGCGGACATGAGTATTACGATGAGAACCATCATTACCTCTGCGATGATAGTGGCCACTCCTCTTCGCGACCGACGGAGATTAGAGAGCATAGCCACCACTTGATGGTACGTTGCCGTAGAGCAAAAGGAACTTGTTACAATCGCTAAGGTTCGAACAAGACAACCCTCGTGGACTTAGCCTGTTCCTAGCCCTGCCTTTGCCCACAGGATGGGCAGAAGAAGAGGCCTGAGTCGTAGCCATGCCTGCATTTCTTGCATATCACCTGCAACCCAGATTGCTGGGGTACGGACCCCCCCAAGGAACCTGTTGAAGCGGCTGGGACTGGATCTGGAACGAAGACTCCGATTATTGCGGTTATTACTCCAGCGACGAATATTATCCCACCGAGGACGAAGTAGATTATGTCCGTCACGCAGGCAAAAACGTTGCCGGACAAGATCGTCCCTAGACAGGAAGAGAACGCGGATAAGGTTACTAGGGGACCCAAGATGACCATACCGATTCCGACGAAGAAAATTACCGGTCGCATTTGTTCCGAGACACGCTACAATGGCTAGACCTGATTTGTCTGCCTCGGGGCTTTCTAAGCCTCCGTTACTCACCCTCTAAGCCAGTGGGAAAACGATGGGATCTATGATCCATGGCACCTATGTGTCGCGAGGCTACGGCGACTGACTCAAGAGGTGTGCCTGTCGATTGAAACGTTCAGTTCCTTCAAATAACAAGGCGATTCGGCCGATCCTCCGGTAAGCGAGAATGTGGCATCTGCCCGGACTTTGAAACGGACGTTCTTAGTCTCTCCACCAAAGACTGCCCTGACCTCCCCTAGTTTGGCACTGTTGACGGATTCAGCAATTATCTTCAGATTCTTGTCCCGTCGACCGAACCACGCAATGAGACTATCGCGTAGGACGTGTCCAGTCTTGTTGAAAGGAATCCCCTTGTGCTTCTCGTTAAATTCCAGCGTCAGAGCCTTCCGCGATTCCTTTGCCACGGATTCTACGTAACCGAGAAGCCTTTGGGAATCGTCTTTCCCCGCCAGTTTGTCAGTCATCCTTGACTCCTCTTCGTATACTCTCCAGCCTGCGGTCTTTCACGTACAAATCTTTCTAGTCTCACCATCTACCTCGACGGCCTCGAGACCTTCCTCGCTGGTCGTAACGTCGTTGAGGTCTCCTACCGCCACCACCGCCCATAGGCCGACCAGGAAGGTGAATCCGAGGAATATTGAGGCCAGGAACGTCGGGTGGACTGATCTCATCAAGCGTCGCGGAGGTCATACGCCTCAATCCCTCGAATACAGCCCAATCTTCTCTGGTGAGGAATGAAATAGCGATTCCTCTTCTTCCAGCCCGAGCTGTGCGACCGATTCGGTGAAAATACATTCCAGGCTCCTCGGGCATATCATAGTTGATGACGTGACTTACCTTCGGAATATCCAGCCCTCGTGCCGCCACATCCGTAGCAATCAAGAGACCCGTCTTGCCCGTCCGGAAAGCCTGAATGGCCATGTCTCGCTGCCGCTGAGAAAGGTCGCCATGGATTGCCATGGCATCATAACGATTAGCGTGCAATGCTTGCGCTAACCTGTCGCAACGTATCTTTGTGGCGCAGAATACTAGACCTCGACTTATCAGGTCTTTTTCCAAAAAGCTACATAATGCCCTGAACTTTTCATCTTCTTCAACCTGGACAATTTTCTGGTCGACAGTATCCACGGACAGCTCATCGCTGTCAATGAATATCGTGATCGGATTACGAAGATAACGATGGCTAAGCCGGACTATCTCCTCTGGCATAGTCGCCGAGAACAAAGCAGTCTGATGATTCTTTGGAACTTGATTGAGTATGTAGTTGATGTCGTCGATGAAGCCCATGTCCAGCATCCGGTCCGCCTCATCTAGAACAACAAACTTCACCCTGTCGAGCCTGACAGTTCTCCGCTCCATGTGGTCTGTCAACCTGCCCGGAGTGGCGACGATAATCTTGGCCCTCGGATCCTGCAACCTGTCCATCTGCAGGTTGATGCTCTGGCCTCCGTAAACTGGCACGGCCCGAATCCTAAGGTGCCGGGCTAGTTTCGCGTACTCCCCAGCTACTTGCTCAGCCAGTTCGCGGGTCGGCGCAAGAACCAAACCCTGTATGCCGTTATCCTCAGGCTTGATGTTCTGGAGCATCGGAACCGCGTAGGCGAGTGTCTTGCCGCTCCCAGTATGCGCCTGGCCTATCAAGTCCCGACCTTTGAGAATGGGCGCGATAGCCTCGGCTTGTATTGGGAAGAGCTCGTCGAAACCCATGTCCTTGATCCCTTGCAACAGCCGAGGGTCTAGGTCGAAGGCTTCGAACTGCCCAGCCGTGCTCAATCTGCTTCACAATGCCCCAACGAGGGGAAGATAAAGAATCGTCATTCCGGGGTTAGGCTTAAGCAGAACCGTTCCAGAGGATATTGTAGTGGACTCACTGAATGGTGAAGATCACTAGACAGAGAATCACGCTACTCCTCCTCCTAGCATTCGTATTGCTTATGGTTCAAGCCTCTTTCCCTCAGAAGGTCCACGCACAGTCTAACGTCTACGTAGCCTCACTAGATCAGAATATTGACCCTGGGGCTGAAGACTTTGTCGTCTCATCGATCAACGATGCGACGTCGTCGGGGACGCACAACTTCGTCCTCATTCTCAACACCAATGGCGGAAGTGGGGCCAACATGGAAAATATCATCAGCGCAATCTCCAGCTACGAAAGTAACGGCAACAACAATTTCACAACCCTCGTTGCCCCGAGCAGTGCACACGCATTCAGCGCCGGCGCGTACATTGCCGAATCGTCCAGCTCAATCTTCATGGTGCCGGGAACGGTCATAGGATCCGCAACGCCGATTGTCAGTGGCATTCCCACTGGAGAGGAGAACACTACTCTCACAAAAGACATCAACGCTTTCACCCAATACATGACAGCACTGACCGGCAGCCACGGCCGCAACGCTACCAGCGCAGCGTTAATGGTAACTCGCGGCGTATCCTACGATTGCCAAACCGTCACCTATTGCTCAGCTCTGCAAAAAGGAGTAATCAGTCAGGTATTACCCGCCAATAGCACTCAGCAAGCACTCACTATAATGCACGCAGGAGATGCCCCAATCCACTACGCCGGGACGAGGTCGATATTTCTCTCCGTCATTAGCGACCCGAACCTTGACAGCATACTATTCTTAGCCGGAGTCTTCGCGATACTTGCAGACCTCTACCATCCAACCATCATTTTTACCGTCGTAGGAGCAACCGCCATCGCCCTCGCGCTCCTAGGTCTTGGAGTCTTCGGAGCACCGATCGTCTCGATCGTCCTGATGATGATAGGGGCCATCTTCATCTTCTTGGAACTCAAGACACATCATGGAGTCAGCGCAATAGCCGGCGTCGTAATCTTCATCGTGGGATTCCTTCTCATATTCAGCTTACCCTCATCAACCCCTGCACCCGCATCAGCGCCGTCGGGCTCAGGCACATTCGTCCAGATAAGCGTACTAACATACACGATTCTCGGAATCGTCGGTGGCGGAGGAGTCCTTGGAAGCATCTACCTCTACCGCGTACGCGAGACTCTAATGCACAGACCCCCAGCGCAAAATCCCAAGGCTATAATAGGGAAGCAGGGTCGCCTGACGAGTGACTTGAAGGCCGGCGAAGTCGCCACAGCAAACATTGGGGCTGAAGACTTCACCGTGACCGGCTCAACAGACCTGGCTAGTGGTACCCTAGTCAGAGTGAAGGATATTCAAGGACTAAGATTGATAGTGGAAAGGGCGGAAAAATAGATGCTCTTCGGCTCCGTTATCCTCCAAGCCAACGACGTAACATTATACGTCGAAATATTCTTCATCATCATCCTCCTAATCATTTTCCTCGCGCTCTTTGCTTCCTCCATCAAGATCGTACGGGAATACGAGCGCGTCGTTCAATTCCGGCTCGGTCGACTAACCGGCTCGAAGGGACCCGGAATAGTCCTCATCCTACCCATTATCAACAGACTCGTTAAAGTCGACCTGAGAGAAAGATACCTAGAAGTCCCCCACCAAACAGCGATCACTAAAGACAACGCGCCCGTGGATATCGATTTTCTCATCTACTACAAAGTGGTGGATGCTTCCGCCAGCATTGTTCAGGTTCAGAATTTCACCGGCGCCTCGGTTGGGCTCGCTACCACGACCTTGAGGGCCGTTGTCGGTGACATACCGCTCGACGAGCTATTGTCGAAGAGAGAGCAGATCAACTCGATTCTACGAACAAGGCTCGACGAAGTCACCGAGAGATGGGGAATAAAAGTCACCAACGTCGAGATCCGAGAGATCAGACCTCCCAAGGATGTTCAGGACGCGATGGTCAAACAGATGACCGCCGAGAGAAGCAGGCGGGCTCTGGTCACCGAATCTGACGGCATTCGAGAGTCCTCAGTTCTCAAGGCTGAAGGAGCGAAGAACGCAGCCATCCTGCAAGCAGAGGGACAAAAACAATCAGCAATTCTCGTCGCCGAGGGCAACAAACAATCCCAAGTTCTTGTTGCTGATGGTTACGCCCAAGCGCTGGGACTCATTTTCTCCGCTGCAAAGAACATAGACTCGAAGACGATGGCTCTCCAATATCTAGACATGCTCAAGGCATTAGGCACTGGCGCATCCACAAAATACATCCTGCCAATGGAGTTCACGAGCATGATCTCTAAACTGAAAGAATTTGTTCAAGATTCCTCGAAGGATTAGACAAGCAAACAGTAGCAAGGTATTGTAGCCTAACACTAAAAACTCCGACGTCGAATTCCGAGCTCAAGTTTCATTAAGCCTTTAGCCTGCCAGATTTCAAACCATGACAGCCGAGAAGACTGGCAGGCTCGGTCAGAGACCGTTTCAGTACATTGCGGTGATAATATTGCTCGGCGCCCTCGCAGGCTCAGCTGGCTATGCCGTGATGAGCGACACTTCGATCCATGGACTGACGGTGAAATTCTATGATGTCTCCCGCTACTGTACTCCGACCGGCTCGACCGACGTTCTAACCTTCAAGTTCACCAATGCGGTTGTATACAGCAGCGCCTCACTTGAGGTATCGCTCTCCCATGTCACCTTCGCGATGGCCAGCAACGGTGTACCGATCGGAACTTTTTCAGGGCTCGACGCTAAGTTTGGACCTAGCCAAAGCGTCTCCTACACTCCGATATTCAGTAACTCCACCATTGATCCTCGTTCTCAACCCCTGTCTTCTCAGATAGTCCTTAGCGTTACAGCACAGGCTGGTGCAGGGCCCTACTCAACAACAACGACCACTTCGGATTCGGCACTGGTCATGTTCCCGGGCCCACTCTGCTAAGTGTGTCACACGGTTCGAACCGGACCAGAGGTTTGGATTCTACATACTTCTGTCATTTTCAACAACTCGTATGTCATCAAGACCCGATCGAGAATCTCGAATCCTATAGCCAAAAACCATTCGCTATGGGGTTGCCGGAGGCATATCGGGCTAAATGGCGTCAAGATTCCGATAACTTGGGGACATGCGGAATGCTTTTCTTCTCATCACAAACACCATTGGGCATGCCGAAGAAGAATGGAATACCAAAGTCCCTCCTCGCGGACATCAAAGCGGTAAAGACACGTCTCTCAGGCCTAGAAAAGCCGAAGGCTATCCTCTCCGACATTGGCAGCCTAAAGTCGAGATTGGCAAATCTCGAAAAGGCGCATACATCCATCAACAAAGAACTCAAGAACGTCTCAGAAGCCCTGAAACGACAAGAGAGCACCATCGCCCAGTTGGGCAAGAAACCAGCGAAGAAAGAGAAGCGCAAACCCAGCGAATACAACCTCTTCCTGAAGGACAAGATGTCGGCTGGCATGAGCATGGTCGACGCTGTTAAGGCGTGGAAGGAGAAAGAGGGCGGATCGTCCTCCGCTTCATCCTCCATGAGACAGCCCGGTCAGGACTGGCAGTCCCCATCACAGCAATACTGACGTAAACGTCTCAGTCGAGGAGCAATGGCGCGGGGAAAAATAGCTAGCGCCCTCGACAACCCCCTTTTTCGTTTCAATATAGTCTGGGAACTCATATTTCACGTTTTAAAAAAATGGGCGGTAAGTCGTAGAGCCATTGACTGCATCAGTCGAGAAGCTTGACTGCTTCGGCTCGCGGAATAGCAAGCAAGGTTTCAATGCTTAGGTGATCGCCGCCTCGCATTAATGCTTTGAGGGCTGTCTTCTCGTTGGGGGCCTCAAGGACAACTACCGCATCATATCGTCCAAATGTCCAATAAGCTTGAAGCAAGTTGCCGCCCTCCCGTTTCAGATGCTCCCAGTTCTTGTCCATCTCAGCAATCATTTCCTTAGTCGGCTTCTTTCTCCACTTTGCTAAGCTCACAAATATCATTCTGTTCTCACCTTCCTCTCACAATTGGGTATTTTCTAGCCCCTCCTTGGCATCCAAGTCCCGGCCAGCCTCGATGCCGGATAAGCTTTCGACGAGAATTCGAATAGGTCGAGGCGGGCAGAGCGTTATGATAGTAAGGACGGCACGTAGCTTACGGATAAGGTCGGGATGATCATTCCGCTCGAATGGAGCACGATTTTACTTGGACAACTTAAGCTTCCTGACACTTTACGAAGGCTCAAAGGGATACTCCGCGCTTAAGCCCGTCCATTAGACAAGTCAGACATGCATAAGGCCGGCTCGGACCGGGACCAGGTAACTTGCAATTGGCACATCCACCCAGAGTAAAGAGATTGACCCTCAGTGGCGTGCCCCACCTACCGTTTCAGGAGTTTACTGTATCCAGTCTGGAATCTCTCCTAAACATACTGAAGAAAGCTCGGATAAAGGATTCCGAGATCGAAGTCTCGACGTCCGAAGAATCTCAACACACTACGTGTTCCAAGCCCATAATACACGTGCTGGTAATGACCGCGAAAGGCGAAGGCGCCGGCGAACACAAGGACCTCGCTGCGCTGTACCAGTATTGTCCGGGATGCGGAAGCGCTGTAAGAGTCCTCTAAGCAACCCTTGAGTTGAACACCATTCGAAGGGGCTTTCGGCCCCGCCTGTTTGGACAGTCAAATTTTCTTCAAAGAATCTTTTCCTCTTCGCATGCGACTCCGCAAACTTCTCGTTTAGACATCGGTGGGACCAAATGTATGATTTGGTCGTCAATCCTGCCATCCGATTACTCACTCTTCTCCAAACAGATAGCTTCCCATCTGCGCAAGTCTGATTCCCAAAGACACGGAACAGACTGAAAGCTTGAAAAGGGCCCTTGCGAATGTGAGCAACCTTTGAGACGACGATAGTGGACGATGGCAGAGCCGCCGTACTTGCCCTCGACGACGGAACCGTTTTTCGGGGAAAAAGCTTCGGCGCTCTGATAGACGTCTCGGGAGAAATCGTCTTCAACACTTCAATGATTGGTTATCCTGAACTCCTTACTGATCCCTCGTACCACGAGCAGATCGTAGTGATGACCTATCCAATTCTTGGATCTTACGGTGTTCCCTCTTACTCGCTATGCGACGAACATGGGCTACCTCTTCACTACGAATCCGACTCCATCAAAGTCAAGGGCTACGCGATCCACTCGCTCTCAAAACCCAGTCACTGGTCAAGCGACAAGAAGCTCGAGGAGTGGCTGGAGCAGGAGAAAGTCCCCGGAATCCAAGGGATAGACACTCGCGCTGTGACTCGCAAGATCAGAACCAACGGAACGATGCTCGGACTTTTGAAGACATCAGACAATGAAATCGGCCCAGAGCAGGTCAAGGCAGACCTCTGCACACTCACCGACCCGAACAACAGGGACCTCGTCAGAGACGTTAGCCCCTCAGAGCCGATTCACTATGTCAACAACTCTGACGCGACCGTGGTCGTCTTGGATTGCGGCATAAAATATGGAATAGTCAGAAGCCTACTCGCCTCCGGAGCAAGCGTCGTTCGAGTCCCTTACGATTATTCCGTAGATGAAATTCTCGAGTTCGAACCTAGTAGAATCGTAATCAGCAATGGACCTGGAGATCCGAAAAAGTGCACGCAGACCATCGACACGGTCAGAGAGCTGCTTGAGACGGACATTCCCATCTTGGGAATCTGTCTTGGAATGCAAATCCTCGCCTTGGCAGCGGGCGCGGACACCTACAAACTGAAGTTCGGACACCGCGCCATCAACCATCCATGTGTTGATCTAAAAACAAGCAGATGCTACATCACAACTCAGAACCATGGTTATTCTGTGACCTCTGAGTCGCTGGCGCGAACCAAGTTCGCAGCCAGGTTTGTAAACATCAACGACAAGACAATCGAAGGAATATTCCATGAAGAGAAGGCGATCATCGGTGTACAGTGGCATCCAGAAAGTTCCCCCGGGCCTTACGACACACAATTCCTCTTCGACCAATTTATGGAGGGGGCTCCAGCAGTTTGAAAGTCCCTGAACTCAAGAAAGTCGTCATTGTCGGCAGCGGAGCGATAAAAATAGGCGAAGCAGGCGAATTCGACTACTCAACATCTCAAGCCATCAAGGCCCTTCGAGAAGAAGGAATCCAGACCGTCGTCGTGAATCCGAATATAGCCACAATCCACACCGACAAAAAATTCGCCGACAAAGTCTACTCGGTCCCAATAAGAACCGAGTTCATCGAGCGAATCATTATCGAAGAGAAGCCTGACGGAATACTGCTAGGCTTCGGCGGCCAGACCGCGCTGAACTGTGGAGTCGAATTAGCCGAGAGGGGCATTCTGGAAAGGCACGGGCTCCGAGTCCTCGGAACGAGCATCAGAAGCATCGAACTCGCCGACAATAGAGAACTGTTCAAGACTACAATGCAGGAAAACGGGATTCCCGTTCCGAAGAGCAAGAAAGCATCTGACCTTGAAGGCTCGATAGCAGCCGCGAGAGAGATCGGATATCCAGTAATCGTGAGGGTCGCCTATACCTTAGGCGGGCAGGGAAGCGGAGTCGCCTTCGACGAGGCAAAGCTGAGAGGGATAGCACAGCGAGGATTAGCATACAGTAGAATACGGCAGATTCTAGTCGAAGAATATCTGGACAAGTGGAAAGAGGTCGAGTACGAGGTCATGCGCGACCAGGAGGACAACTGCACCATCGTCTGCAACATGGAAAATCTCGATCCCATGGGAGTCCACACTGGCGACAGCATCGTTGTCGCCCCATCCCAGACCCTCACCAACAGAGAATTCAACAACCTCAGATCTACAGCCCAGAAAGTCATTCGGGCTCTTGGAATCATCGGAGAATGTAACATCCAATTTGCGTTAGACCCGCGAAGTGAAGACTTTCGAGTCATAGAAGTCAACTCCCGATTGTCTCGCAGCTCGGCACTGGCCTCGAAAGCAACCGGCTACCCCATTGCCTACATCGCCGCCAAACTATCTATCGGCTACACCCTTCCCGAACTTACCAACAAAATAACGGGAGTCACGAGTGCATGCTTCGAGCCCTCTCTAGACTACATTGTCGTAAAGGCTCCCCGCTGGGACTTTCGAAAGTTCAGGAACGCCAGCAAAGGAATCGGCACCCAGATGAAGTCCGTCGGTGAGGTCATGGCGATTGGTAGGTGCTTCGAAGAGGCCCTCCAGAAAGCCATACGAATGCTAGACTTGGGAAGGGAACTCACTGAAGTAAGAGACCTCGGTCGAAGTCCTCGAAGAATCAGAAAAGAACTGAGTGAGCCAACGGACCAGAGAATCTTCTACACGGTCAAAGCTCTCAAATCCGGAATGACCATCGAAGAAGTCTCGAAGCTCAGCGGAATCGATCCTTGGTTCCTCGACAAGATTCACAACATTATACACATGGAACGTCAAATCACAAACGAACGCCTGAGGGACGACACGGTCAGAAGCGCCAAAATTCTCGGATTCTCCGACGCGAGAATAGGGCGCCTCTTGGGGAAAACCACTCACAACATTCGTCAATTCCGATTGGCTCACCGCATCGTTCCCTTCACTAAGCAGATCGATACACTCGCCGCAGAATGGCCGACAAACACGAACTACCTCTATCTAACCTACGGCGGAAGCGAAGACGACCTCACCTATCCTGAGAAGGACCGTATTGTGGTCTTGGGTTCAGGTTGCTACCGAATCGGATCAAGCGTAGAATTCGACTGGTGCTGCGTCAACATGGCACTAGCGTTGAAACGCCCAACTAGACAAGTAATCATGGTCAACTGCAATCCCGAGACGGTATCGACAGATTTCGACGTTCTCGACAAGCTATACTTCGAAGAGCTTACCATGGAAAGAGTCCTTGACATCATAGACAAGGAAAAACCCGCGGGGGTGGTGGTCAGCGTGGGAGGACAGACAGCTAACAATCTCACTCTGGGACTCGCCGAACACGTAGTAATTCTTGGAACGTCGCCAACGAGCATCGATACTGCCGAGGACAGGTCGAAGTTCAGTCTGCTCCTTGACAAACTCGGCGTACAACAACCCGAATGGAGTAGAGTCGAGAATCTAGGAGACGCTAGGAAGTTCTCTCAGAGGATCGGCTACCCGGTGCTGATCCGACCCTCATACGTTCTATCCGGCGCAGCAATGAACGTGGCGTTCGATGAGACGCAATTAACAGAATATATCGAGCAGGCCGCGAAGATCTCGAAAGATTATCCAGTCGTGATATCAAAATTCCTCCGCGGAGCTCGCGAAGTCGAGGTGGACGGTGTATGCGATGGGAAGAATGTCTTCATTGGAGCGATAGTAGAGCATGTGGAGAACGCCGGAGTACACTCTGGAGACGCCACAATGAGCATTCCGACCCTTTCCATAGGGGAAGTATCCAAGCAACGCATTCGCAGATATTCTGAGATGATTGCGCAGGCGCTCTTGATCAAGGGCCCCTTCAACATCCAATTCCTCGTGAAAAATGGCGACGTTCAGGTGATTGAGTGTAATCTGAGAGCATCTAGAAGTATGCCATTCGTCTCAAAGATGATCGGAACAAATCTGATGGACCTCGCTGCCATCGCTATTATGGGCGGGACGATCAAGTCAGGCGAGGGAGTATCGACCGGTTTCGGGGTGAAGGCCCCACAGTTCTCATTCACTCGACTCGACAATGCGGATCCGATTACTGGAGTGGAGATGGTATCGACCGGCGAGGTTGCATGCTTCGGAGACACATTCCAAGATGCTTTCATCAACGCGCTCATCGCAAGCAATTTCTACGTTCCTATGAAGGGCGATGCCGTTCTCATCAGTATGGGTGAGACTCGTAAGGCGATCATCCCATACGCGCGAATGCTAGCCGAAAACGGGTACCGAATTTACGCAACTCGTCACACGGCTGAGGAACTCGCCGAAAAGGGAATCGAATCGACCACGCTCTACAAGGTTAGAGAGAGGAAGAAGCCGAACATTCTCGATTACCTCGCCGCTAAGAAAATCAAACTCGTGATTAACATTCCCAGTCACGAGAAAGAGGCTGACTCGCGATTGATCCTGCGCGACGAGTATGTAATAAGAAGAAAGGCTGCAGAGTTTGGAATTCCGGTCGTGACGAATCTAGAACTTGCACGAACCCTCGTTAAGGCACTGGTGAACCACAACGGCAGGATCACCCACCATGACTCGCCAGATGCTTGGGATCGAACGCCGGACAGACCTTCGCCAGCTACACCCAGAGAGGCCAGTCACACTGAGCGCCGGAATTCTCCCGAGTCTATGCCAGTTGCCCCTGCCGTCTGAACTCAAGAAACGTGCCGTTGAGGCAGACCCGACCTGTCCTGGGCCCAGTCTCTTGTTACTGTCTCGGTCTCCGAAACAGTTGATAATGCTCCAGAATCCTTTCTTTCCTTGCTGTTAGTCAGAGTCTCCGAGATTCTGCGTAGCGCTTCGACCAGAAGGCTTGCTTCGCGATGCCGGATGGCTGATCTTCCCAGAACACTCCTAAATGCTCTTGTGAGCAATGCGTTATCATGCTTCTCTAGGCCGGACTCAGAAGCCGATTCGGACAAAAACCTGAGAATTGTTTTCTTGACTTCTTCTGAGGCAAGCTGATCCGACGATGAATCGGCTGTTCCGATTTGTAATTCATAGAAGATTATCGCGGCTGCATGGGACAAGTTCAGCGTCTGATATTCTGAGACCGCGGGAATGGTGAGGGTCGCGTCACACTGAGCGAGTTCTACGTTGGTGAGTCCAGTGCCTTCTCTACCAAACACTACTCCGACTATTCCTGCCCGATTCTTCAGAACATGGCCGAGTTCTCGAGGTGTCATCGGTTTTCTAACAAGATTGGAGGCAACGTATGATCTCTGGGCTGTTGTTCCGATTGAGAGATGGAGACCTTCCAGCGCCTCTTTGAGTGAACGATGCTCAACTATGGAATCGAGAACATCCTGTGCATGCCCACCCCGCATCCGTCCACTTGGACCAAGAACTGTCCTTGGATTGACGAGGTGAAGATTCGAGAGTCCAAAGTTCTTCATCGCTCGGGCAACAAATCCGATCGACTCTTCAAAACTAGGTTTTACCAGTACGACACGGAATTCAACCAAAGAGATCGAGACGCTCTATCCTTACTCGTTCTTAAGTCTGGGCGGCAGCTGCTCTATGGATGGTTCAGGAAGACCGTCTCCACGTAATTGCCAAGAATCCTACTGGCGATGATTATGACTACGCCGAGGACTACCATCTTGATCGCGGACTTGGCAGCTGACTGTTTCAAGGACGCTCCCCGGAATGCGCCCAGAAACGAAAGTAGAGTAATGCCCAAGAGAATGGAGACAGAGACCGAGTAGGATTGCGAGATCAAGACCAGCGGAAGAAGCAGGGCTAGAGATGCGATCGAAGAGGTTCCTGATGTTACCAATCCCGACAAAAGCGCTCTGCGGTGCACCTTTGATAACAGACTGTGAAACAGTGCATGCTCCTTCTTCGTCGGAACCCTTCTCTGACTATTGCCGTTGCTAGACTTCCGAGCTCTGAGGTTCTTCGAGTTTTCCCAAGCGTTGAGGAGACGAGTCTTCTTCTCCGTTGTCTCGGAGAGATAGGTTGCTGCAAAAACAGAGAGCGCGCCGGCCGCAGCACCCCCCATCCCAGTAGTGAATATTTGCAAGTTCGTGAGGGCCGCTGCCCCACCAGCGGCAATTATTCCCAAGACTGAGAAGATTCCGTCGATAGAACCAAAGACCAGCTCGGCCATGAGGCTCCCGGTATCAAGAGCAATCAGTTCTGTGGTCTGTATGGCCATCACGACTCAGTCCGGAGAGGTTACGAGAGGATACTTGGGAGAATGCTCGGCTTGAGTATGCTGTTACCACTCGGTATTCGTCAAGGAGAATCCTTCCTCTTCGGGCACAGCACTGCGGATACCCGAAACTCGGTAAAGTGCAACGATGATAGATTCTGCTTTTAGGTATTGGAGTCGTGCAGTGAGGTTCAGTGAGCTAGGCTATGACCTGCCCGAGCAGGCCAGTTTTTTCGCAGTCATAGCATCTATAGGTGCGCTCGGTCTTCCATTTTCCGGAAGCGTCGAGAACCAGTTTGTCTTGTGAGTTGAGTTCACTGTAGTCGAATTGACCGCCGCACCTGTCGCAGATGAATTCCGCCAAGAATTATCATCTCAAGGTCAAGCATCGCTACTCATAAACAGTCGTGCTTTGCGATTCCACCATTATCGATTCAGGGTCCGGCCCCGCAACCCATTTTACCATCCGACAGTGTCATTCAGTCCCTATTGTCAGTTGTTTCGGACGCGGATAAGAGCAAGAGGATCCAGCAGACGTTCGACGAGTTCAACGAGTCATGGCTCGTCTATTGGGACGCGTACATTGACCTGCAGAACCAGCTGTACGAGAGCTTGAAGGCTGCGCGAGACGTAACTTGGTTGGGAGCAACCGACTCCGCAAAGATGAGCGAGATAAACGCCGCCCAGCGACAGCTCTTCTCTACTATGCCCAGACGCCTCGACTATGTGCCGCTCAGCCAAATCAACCGGAGCATGGACTATGCACTCAGCAAAATCAACGAACTACTGGCAGCGCTCTTCTCTGAAAAGGAGAAATGTAAGCGCCTAGAGACCGCGATAGATATCCTGACTGAGAAAGCGAACAGAACCAAACAGGAACTACAAACTGAGGACTAACCCAAACTCTCTGGATTCATTGCAAGCCTCTACCTTCTATTCAGCGTTCCTGGAGCCGGGGGTGGGAGTTGAACCCACCTTAGCCATCCGTTGTGGGATGTTTACTACGGGTTGCTACGAGCCGCGTCTGCAGCCCGTCGCCTTATCCGATCGGCCTTCGGTGGACAAGCCAACCCCGGCCTAGTTCGGCCCCCGGCAAAAACAGGGACGCGATCGTCGTTCGTATAAGCTTGATGAAGCAGGTTTCCCAATAGTAACCGTCCATTCTCAAGATCAACTCGCATGCTTAATGATCGACCGTATTGATCGGAGAGTTTGACCCCACAGTTTTATAGGCCCATTCCCGGTTTCTCCGAAACGAACAATAGGATTTCTCGGAGAACCCACGGAGCTTGTCCGGAATAGACGCGGTCAAAAAGATCGTCGAAACCGAAGCACAAGCACGGAGAATAGTCGACGAGGCCTCAACTAGAGCCCAACAGATAATCTCTGAGACCCGCGAACGGGCGGAACGAATCAGGCAAGAAGCCATCGCCCGCGCTCAACAACAAAGAGAAGAGATACTCCGCGAGGCCAAGAACAAGGCCGAAGCCGAAGCTCTGCAATCAGACCGGGAGACGGAAAAGATCCTCGACACTTATCGAAAACTCTCTGAGGAGAGAAAAGCATCCGCGGTTAGCAAGGCCGTCGAATTGATCCTGAACGCGTGAACATAATGTCAGAATCCCTAGAGAAGTTACAGAACCGAATCCTCTCTGATGCCAGGCATAAGGCCGAGGAAACGATCAAGGACGCCAAGGCAAAAGCCCAGCAGATTCTCGAAGAGGCAAGGCAGAGAGCCCAGAAAGAGTCTGAAGAGATCATCACTAAAGCGAATTTGGAGGCGGAGTCCATTCGAAGAAGCATCCTTAGCTCAAAGGTCCGCGTGAACCGACTCAGAATTCTCGACGAGAAGAACCGAATCGTCCAGGACATAATTCATGGTGTTGAAGACCGGCTTTCAAGCATCTCAAAGTCGGAACAGTTCGAAGAGACTGCTCAGCGCTTCGTGACGGAGGCGATGAAAGCAGTGGATACTGATCAGCCGGTTGTCAGAATCGGATTCAGAGACATGAGCAAGAGGAATCTGGATGGAATATCGAGAATCCTCCCGAAAGGAGGGAAACTTGTCATCGACGAGAAACCTATTGACGACCTTGGAGGGGTCGTAGCAACAGATCCTGAGGGCAGAGTCGTCTTCAACAACACATTCAAGTCTCGCCTCGAGAGACTCGACAACCAGCTCCTAACACTGATATCATCTACAGTTTTTGGCGAGTAGCTTCTCGAATGCTAAAGCCTGAACGCATGCAACAAGTCAGCATCATTGTAGCGAAAGACCAGCTACCGAACCTTTTGGGATATGTTGGCGCGAAGAGACTCTTTCATCTCACAGAGATTGAAGACAATAGTATTCCTGAGGGAGCGAAACGGTACCAGGCACTTGAACTCCAGGCCAGATCCTCCACGATAAAGAGCCGACTGACAACTCTCAACACGGCCCTCAAGGTCTCCGAGTCGACACTCGAGAATCTCGATGCGCCAGTCAATATCGAGGCACTCACAAGATTTCTAGACGAGGAGACAGGAAAGCTTGAACATTCGGCCCGAGAACTCGAGGGCGCTGAAGGGAAGCTCCAAACCGAAAAAGAACAGGCCTCAGAGCTCTCACGATTCCTCTCGGGCCTAGAAAACGTCGGAGTCTCGCTCGACGCCATAGCTGGCCGCGGCTTCCTTACAAGCCTCGTCGGAGAAGCCGGGGCCGAAACAATCCCTATACTCCAGAAGGATCTCGACCGGATAACACAGGGCAATCTAATTTTCGCAATTACCAACACATCCGAGAAGACCCAGACCTTCCTCGCAATCTTCCCAGCGGGGTTCCAAGAAGATGCCAAACAGGTGACCACTGCTGTAGGCGCCAGACTCGGCCCACCTTGGACCGGTCTACCCTCAGACCCCAAGAAGGCAAAAGAAGCAATTGACCTCCAGCTAGCGAACCTAGAAAAAGAATCGAAGAACCTCGAAGAGAACCGAACAAGAATCGCAAAACAGTACGGTCCCAGGATCAAAGCCCTAGGCACACTATCCGAGATCCTTGACGCCAGGACAAAGGCCCTGTCTGGAGCATCTACCACTGAAGCGACCGTCCTTCTCCAAGCGTGGATCCCAGAGGCAAAATCACGCGAGATTGCGCAAGAAGTCTCGAAAGCGAGCGGCGGACTTGCGAACATGTTCGTGGAAAAGCAGAACCGGAACCATTCGACGGAAGAGTCGGCAGAGGCCAAGAATTCCGAACCCCCTACGCTAGTCAAGGCTCCGGGTTGGACCCAACCTCTGCAATCGATTGTCGACAACTTCGGTATCCCATCATATTCAGAGACGAACCCTACGCCCTTCATGATCCTCACCTTCCCACTGATCTATGGCCTGATGTTCGGCGACATCGGCGAGGGACTTCTCTTTCTGGCCTTTGGATTCTTCCTGCTATACCTAAAGCGGAAGAAGGTCAAGGTCTTCGAGATAGGCCAGATATTCGTCAACGGCGCCGAGCTCGTGATCATGCTTGGGATCGGCGCGACAATCTTCGGATTCGTCTTTGGAGACATTTTCGGGTTCGAGGCGCGCGAAGTTCTAGGTATCAACCCAATCTTCAGTCCCACCGCAGGCGCGTTTCCCACCAATCCGAGTGTCCCGGCAAGCACGGCCAACCTCATAATCTACATGGTATTCATCCTGTTCTTTGGCGTCGCCCACTATCTTTCAGGCCTTGCAATAAGCGCATACAACAAAATTCACAACAAAGAATACAGACATGCCCTCCTCGGTCCGATCGCCTGGGCCTGGTTCTATGCTGCATTCATAACCGCAGCCGTGATCGTCGTTCAAGCCAACTTCAAATTCTCAGTATTGCTCAAGAATCCGCTTGTGATAGCATCTGTCTTCATCCCAATGGCACTCATGGCATACGGCGAAGGAGGCCTGCACGTCATGGAAGCTTTCATCGGCGCCGGCAGCAACACATTGTCCTATCTTCGAATCTGGGCATTGAACCTAGCAGACTTCGCCGTAAAATTTGCCTTCTTCACATCCTTCGGCATCGTCGGAGCAGTATTCGGTAACATCCTTGTAATGATCCTCGAGGGCTTGATCGTCTTCGTTCAGACTCTGAGGCTTCACTGGGTTGAGTGGTTTGGTAAGTTTTATGAAGGGACCGGCCACCCATTCGCGCCCTATTCAGAACCAATGAGCTGGATTGTACCAAACTAATGGCAGTTGACTGTTCAACACTCTCCTCCGTAACGCTCTGCCCAACATTCTGGGCAGGCTTGGGCGCTGGGCTCAGCGTTCTCCTATCAGCTATCGGCGCGGGCCTCGGCATCGGAATCTCCGGGCCCGCGATTGCTGGCGCAGGAGTCGAAAGACCTGAAGTCATGCTGAAAACATTCATCGCAACCATCCTCGCAGAGGCTCTCGCCATCTACGGTCTCGTCGTAGGATTATTGTCCGTCTTTGCGATCACTCCGACTCTAACCATTGAGAAGGGGGTTAGAATATTCGCCGCCGGCCTGACCATGGGCGCCGCTGCCCTGGGCTCAGGATTTGGCATTGGAGCTGCCGGTAGCGCGATGGCCTCCGCGACCGCCGAGAAGCCCGAAATCTTCTCCAGAGCCGTCATCTCACTAATCTTGGCTGAAGCTCTCGCCATCTACGCGCTCGTTACAGGTCTGCTCTTGCTATTCACCGGCTAAGCGAACCAGCGTGCCCTCAGACACTCTATCCCACCTGGTACGGGACAATTATCTTATCGCACGGCTACGCGGCAAACGTAGTCATCTTTTGGGACGCCAACAGTTAGTTGCGCTCTCCGAATCGAAGTCTCAGACGGAAATCATCGGACTGCTGGCAGAGGGTCCCTATGGACCTGAACTGTCGAAGTTAGGAAGCGAGTCTTCAACCATCGAGACAGAGAGGGCAGTCCGGCTCGGATACGCCGAATCCGTCATGAGCCTAATCAGAGCGTCAGGCGGAGACACCCGCGAGTTCATCATCCAGTACAGGCGAAGAATCGACGCATACGCATTGGCGGGGCTTGTGGTGTTCAAAGCCCAAGGCAAGACATGGGAGGAATACTTGGCCACTCGGCAGCCTCTTGCATTGATGAACGAGCAAGAGCTGCGTCGTCTCTACTCTCTTGATGACCTTCCCACGATAGCACTCGAAGCAGGCGATAGACATCTGGTGGAAAGGGTGAAAGGATTCTCAATGACGGACATTGAAAGCGAGAAAGCCTCTCTCCTCCGTGACGTCATCAATGGTTGGGGAGAAGAGAGATTCTACAAGTACATCGACGAGAAATTGTCTGGTCCAGACCGTGAGAACTGCCTCCCCATCGCAGGATCCGCGATTGACATTGCAAATCTCACCATCATCGTGAGGAGCAAGATTATCGGAGCCTCAGGGATCAAGGATCACCTGATTTCATCTCATTGGAAACTCAACCAGAGAGCTGTCGACCAGCTTCTAGCCGCAACGGACGTGACGCAAGCTCTGGATATTGCCGCGAGTCATGAATACTACAGTCGAATACTGAGCGGCGCCCGCCAGAAGTATGAGGAGTCAAAGTCCCTCTCCTTCATCGAAGTCGCCCTGAGACGATACCAGCTGGATCTAAGCAGACGAGTCTTTCTCGGTTTCCCCTACTCTGTCGGAATCGTGCTTGCCTTTCTTATCCTCAAAGAGAACGAGGCTAGAAACCTTGCGGCGGTTCTCGCGGGAGTGGCTGCTGGATTGCCGGCAGAAGAACTTCGTCCGCTGCTAGCCCTTCAAGAATAGATGAACAACTCTCTGATCCTCGTCATAATATTGCTGTAGGTTTCATCCTAACGCATGGATGCTAGCGTTCTCCTCGAAGGATTATCACGAGACCCGTCGCGCTGAACGCCCCTCCAACGAATCCGAGGAGAAATCCGAGAGCTCCTCCAAAGACTACGCTCACGATGGCAACTCCTAACGCTACAACAAGGATTCCCATAACGGTCTCCTTCTCATCCTCTGAAGGCTTGTCTGTCAACTCAAGAGTTGCTCCGTTGAGTGTTACCAAACCCGATTGAGCGAAAAAGGAGAGTGCTACCGCACTGATTAGAGCAAGGAGACATCTAGTTGGAGCCCATGAATTGTCTCCGCGCCAAATGTGCTTGGAAGGATCCAAATGTAGTATGCGGACAATGAGGAAACACTTCTTACAGTTTCTTTACGAAGTAGTAGTATGTGTATCCTATGCCTCCGATCGCGCTGATCACGAGACCGATTATTGAACCAGTGCAAGGGATTAGCGCGGGTGGAGAGATGGATACTCCCGTGCAGGATGGTTGTCCAAGAAGTGGCGAAAGCGCTATGCCTCCTAGAAAATAGCCGAGGATGAGAAACGCGACAGTGTTTGCACTGAACCCAACTAGGCGGAACGTCGTCTTCTCGTAGAGCGGACCGGGAGATTTCGCATCGTCTTTCAACCGCCGAAACTGGCTTCTGCTGATCGATTTTGTGATCATCCTAGGTGGAGCTGGCTTGCCAGTGGATGGGATCCGGATTGTCGACCCTTTCAGACACTCAGTTACGCTCGAATGGTTAGGATTTGGATCATTGTGGCTCTTGTTGATCTGACAAGCTAGCGTCACAAGTCCAACAGACACGTACTCATCGTCACCGTTGAGAATGGTTTGAAAACGTTGATCGTCAATTTCGGCCATCGCCAAAAATTCGCTTAGCCCGACCTTTTCCACGGCCGCTTTGAAGGCTTCAGCGATTTGCGGTGTTACCTTTGCTTCTAGGTCAGGCTTACTCAGCTCTACCAACGCCTAGTTGATCGAGTTCCATCTCCATGTCGCTTGCGGTAGATGGAGAACCTCGGCAGGACACTCTCTTTCCACAGAATTTAGAGGATTATGATGGCTGCGAGGAACAGAGGGATGAACACGAGAGATATTGTGTTCAGAAGCTTGATGAGGATGTGAAGGCTAGGACCTGCAGTATCTTTCCAAGGATCACCGACGGTATCTCCCACAACCGTGGCTGCATGTGTTTCTGTGTTCTTGCCTCCGAAGTGTCCCATTTCCACATATTTTTTCGCGTTGTCCATTGCCGCACCACCCCACATCATCATGATCGCCAAGGGTATTGCGGAAATCGTGGCGCCAACGACCAATGCTCCTACAGCCGCCCAGCCCAAGAATATGCCGACGACCAAAGGTGCGACGACTGGAATCGCGCCCGGCACTACCATCAATCGCAAAGCGGTTCTAGTGGAAATGTCAACTGCGGCCGCGTAATTTGGTTTGGCAGTTCCTTCTCGAAGTCCTGGAATCTCCCTCAGCTGTCTTCTTACTTCCTCCACCATGCGATAAGCACCGATGCTCACCGCGTTAATGGCTGTCCCCGAGAATACGAAAGGCAACATAGCCCCTATCAGAGCGCCTATGACTACGTCAGGATGGTTGAGTGCAAGGGAGGCTCCTAGGCTTGACAATTTTGTTCCAAGAAGACTGGCCTGAGCGGAAGTTATTGTAGTGAGATCGATTATCTTGGCCTGGTAACGCGCGACTTCGAGGACGAACGCTTGAAAGAGTAGCAGAGATGCGAGAGCAGCGGATCCCATCGCGTACCCCTTTGTTAGAGCTTTCGTAGTATTGCCTAGAGCGTCTAAGGGCTCTATTCGCTCCCGGATTATTTCAGGAGCGCCAGACATTTCTGCGATTCCTCCTGCATTATCGACGATTGGGCCCAGTCCATCCATCGTAAGGACTATTCCTGCAGTCGAAAGCATTCCCATCGTCGCCATGGTGGTCCCGTACACTCCTCCAAGGAACGCATTGCCTGCGAGTGCGGGAATAAGCCCTGCAAACTGTTCTCCGAGTCCGAACGAGATTAGAAGTGCTATTGCCACCGTGATGACTGGCAATCCGCTCGATATCAAACCCACCGCGTTACCTGACATTACCGTCAGAGCAGGTCCAGACTTGGATCGCTCGGCGATAGTAATCACAGACTTTGCGTTGGACCCAGTGTAAAATTCAGTATAGACGACAATTAGCAACCCAGCTGCTAGTCCCGAGACCATGCACCCATAGAGCGCATAGACAGCCAGTGCACTGCCGCTGGCGGAGGGTCCGAAGACATACCATGTGGCGATGAACATCAGTATCGCCGCAACGACAGAGGCTACAAGGAGCCCGTCTCTAGTAGGCTTAATGGGATTCTTGAATTTCTTCTCAAAAACGGCGACAGCTAGACCAACGAAGGTTGCGATTATGCCCAGCGACCTCACTATCAACGGCATTGTCACATAATAGGGGTTGATGACCCCATTGAATATGATAATGGAAACAATTAGGCCGATAATCATCCCGCCGAGATTCTCGGCTGTAAGAGACTCAAACAGATCAGCTCCCCTCCCGGCCTCGTCTCCTACGTTGTCCCCGACATTGTCGGCGATAGCTGCAGGATTCCTAGGATCATCCTCAGGGAAGTTCTCTTCTACCTTCCCCACTAGGTCCGCTCCCACATCCGCTGACTTTGTGAATATTCCACCTCCCAACTGGGCGAATAAGGCAGCGAGCGATGCGCCAAAGCCGAAACCAGCTAGGACTCCGGGATCACGAAAGATGGCATAGAGAAGTGAGAGTCCCAGTAGGCTCATACTGATGACAACTAGCCCGAGTGCTCCACCTCCTAGCGTAGCCACCTTCAACGCCTCGTAGGTCGACTTCTCCGCAGCAGCAGTGGACCTCACGTTCGCGTTTGTAGCCGAGTATAGGGCTACGTATGCAGCGAACAATGAGAATGCCACTCCGAGGAGGAAGCTAAGGCCGATTTCGCCCCCATAAGTGAAGTTGACCGTTGCGCCAAAGGCAGCCACAATGACCAGTGCGATGATTATTGCGATTATCGCGATCGTCCTGAATTGGCGTTTCAGGTATGCGTTTGAGCCCTCTCTGATGGCTGTCCAGATCGCGATCATCTTCTCGTTCCCCTTCGGGTATTTTCGGACGGAGAGAACGAGGAAGATTGCGGCGATAACCCCAGCGACTGCGAGTGAGGTCGTCAGAATTAACGGGTCAAAAGCCAAGCCTTGGTTCCTGCTGTCCTCAAGTTATGAAATTTCCATCGAGCCGCCTGGGCGTTTATTATAAACATGTTCACTCTCGTCGATTTTCTACTTTCCCAAACCCATAAATCGTGTCATCGCCCGAGTCGACGATAGAATTCAATAGCTGATCTGCACACTTGTCCGGTCGCAAGTACGATGTCATCGTTGTAGGCGGAGGCCCTGGCGGCCTGTCCGCGGCCGTCCACCTTGCGGAAAAGGGCCTGAAAGTGAAGGTCTTCGAGAAGAAGAAACTTCTCGGAAAACCGGTTCGCTGCGGCGAATACTTCCCTGTAAAAGAGGAAATGGCCAGGCTGCTTCCTCGCGTCAAATGCATCGACATCATCGATGCGCCCGAAGATTCGATCGATTCAAAGTGCAAGTCGATCAGACTAGTCAGTCCCAGAGGTCACGAGTTCAAATTTCCCTTTGAGGCCTACATCCTCGATAGGCACGTGTTCGAAACCCACCTGGGAGACGTTGCTCGAAGCAACGGAGCCGACATAGACATCGGGGTCCAAGCTCACTACTATCCCACGGACGAGGGTGGCTGGGTTGGACCGACCCGCGAAAACGCAGACCATGGAGAGATCATTGTTGCAGCAGATGGCTATCCCAGCGAGACGGCAGAGAGGGCGGGGCTTCCAGAACGCGAATATGCTGGCCCGTACGCGGTGGCGACCAATATCGAATACTTGATGACAGATCTGGGAGTCGAGCAGGATGTGGCCGAGTTGTACATGGATCCGAGATATTCGCCGGGAGGTTATGGCTGGATCATTCCGAAGGGACATGGTAGGGCAAATGTCGGGATAGGAATCAGAGAACCGTACGTTCGTCGTGAATGGCAGATTCGTGACTTGTTGACTGGTTTCATCGAGAAGAACAAGGTCGCCGCGAAACGACTGAAGGGGGGAAGGACGGCCTCTCTCATCGGAGACAGCCTGCCTGTCGATGGACCCCTTACGCGGACTTACACTGACCGCGTGATGGCTGTAGGTGATGCGGCAGGGATGGTTATGCCTACGAACGGGGGCGGGATACAGACTGCGATGATAACCGGACGTCTAGCTGCGGAGGCTGCAGTCCGGTACTTCGAGGATAAGACTCCACTCTCAAGCTACGAGGATGCTTGGAAGGATCAGATTGGGGTGGAGATGGAGAACTCGAAGACTATGCGCCAAGCCTCTGACAGGCTTATGGGTCACGAATTCGTCTTCGATACGATGCTAAGGCTGATGGGCACACGGAGAATTGCGGACGTGATAATGTGCCAGTTCCCAAGCGGTATGGGAACTTTCGTCCACTTACTTGCTTAGTGCTTCAGAGCCGCGTCGATTATCATTACGGCGAAGAGAAGGGAGAGATAAGGGCTCGTCACCTTGAACATCCGCCACGCATTCGTCTCTGTCGGCTTGTAAAGGACCCAAAGGCTGCCCGCTAGAATTGCAAGACCGCTAACCAGTGCGACTGCACCGTAGATCGGGCCGAAGGGCCCGAGGAAGTAGAGCCCGAGGGAGAATGGCACCATTATCATGGAAAAGACCGTGATCAGTCGCAGGGCTGCTGCAGACCCTATCACGACGGGTAGCATAGGCACTCCGGCAGTCGAATAGTCTGACCGGTAGGAGACAGCCAGGAACCAGATATGGACAGGGATCCAGACAAAGACCAGGCCGGCCATTAGGAGAGGAAAACTGGGATGGGGCAAGCTTCCTATCGGGCCTGGTGTGACCGCCGACCATCCAAACAAAACGGGCAAACCACCGCTGAAGCCTCCCAAGAGAATGTTCAGCGAGCTACGTCGTTTCAGCAGTAAACTGTAGACCCCTACGTTGTCCAAAATACCCAATACCATCCAAAGGAGAGAGAAGAGGTTCAGAAGGGCTGCCAGGATAAGTGAGATTGAGATCAACCCGAGCCCAAACGTCAGAGCGGCTCTTGGAGTAATACGTCCCGAAGGGAGAGGCCGATGGCGTGTCCGCATCATCAACGCATCGATATCGCGGTCGTGATAATTCGTCAGAGCATTGCACCCAGCGGTTCCTGCTATGATCGCAATCCCTGTCACCAACCACCCTACCGGGCCGAACGAGATCGGAAGTACTCTAGTCGCGACGAAAGTGGCCGTGAGGGAAGTGAAGACTAGAAGATACCAAATCTTCGGCTTCGTATACTCATAGTATGTCAGAAGACGGCTCTGAACGGAGACGGTCTCCTGACGTTGAACTAACAGCTGAGGCGCCTTATGTGACATTAATGTGGCCGAGCATCTGTCCGTGGAGCGGACTACAAACTATTGTGCAAAAGTAAGTATACGTGCCGCCAACGGTGAAGTTAACCGTCACCGTAAACCACTTACCGAATGGAATGGTTCCGGGCAGGCTCCCTCCGTTTTTCACGTTGACGGATCCCGGACCCGATATTGTAAACCCATGAGCTGTTGAGAGCC
>WNGR01004957.1_pt1 | contig 29024 bp, 30 predicted proteins | sample 5407581 | NCBI WGS metagenome assembly WNGR01 (sample SAMN13153383, study PRJNA577476) | soil metagenome | isolation source: 80 cm soil or saprolite under Garry oak tree replicate 2 | place: USA:California | collected 2016-06-15
GCTGGGTGGATGAATGCCAGTGAACCCTTGCTGCTGCCTCGTGAGGAAAACATCCCGGGTGCTGGCGCGTTCCTCCCGGCGGCAGGGCGCGCCACTGGTGTTACCCGGTACCTCGACCTCGCCGTGAACGCGGCCGCCAACAACGTGCCGGGACTCCGGCGGTTTCTGGTGGACGCCGGGGGACGGTGACCTGCGGGGATAGACGTGGGTGGACGTGCGCCTGCTGATGGCATGCAAGTCCTGGTATCCCTGTGGGACGTCGCGCTGGCGTGAAAATCTCGGTCGTTTGCGTTGTCCGTTGGCTGTAGTTTGCTGCCGCGCCGTGGCTGGCGCTGGCGGTCTCTCCGACCGCTCACACGGATTCCGGCGAAAACGCGGCTGCCACACCGCACTACGGCGAAGGTCCCGGCCCATGTAGTTCTCAAAGGCGTCCAGGTCGTTTTGCAGCACAGCCGGCAGTGCCGCATCCACCGTCTGGTCGAGTGCCCGCCGCGCACCGATGGCCAGCCCCGGAACCCGTGTGGCGGGCGAACGCGGGTGTGCAGACTTGGAAAGCGTGTTGGTGTCGTACAGCCATGCGCAAGACACCCTGTACGGCCGACAAGGACGTTTGCTGCGCTCAAGCCGACTGCGCCCGACACGCGCCCGGGCAGGACATCCGCGAGCACGTTTTCGCAGGTCAGAGGAATGCACGGCAACCCTCTCCGGAGCCGTGAGCGCAGCTCCCGGGGAATTGCCGGTGGAGGCTGGGAGCTGAGGGACGTTGCGGCCGGTGGGAGCACGCAATCGGAGCGGTGTGGAAGACCGTCGGCGCTTGACCCAGCCATGCCGGCGGTCCTCGGCGAAGGCGGAACATCATGATCCGCCACCGGGTGCACCCAAATCGGGATGGTGCACGTGCTCTGCAACTGGCCCCGTTCTACGCCGGGCAACTCACCCCCCGGACCGGGTCCATCGCGTGCCCGCGGATGGCAGCCGATGACGGTGGCTGGTGCTCAGCACGGCGGTCGAGTGACGGTCAAATGATCTTGACCAGAACTTTCAGAGCCGATGATCGTGGCTCTGAACTGCAATTCCTAGTGGAGCTGAGGGGATTTGAACCCCTGACCCCCTCGATGCGAACGAGGTGCGCTACCGGACTGCGCTACAGCCCCAAGAACGGCTGTCAGCGTAGCAAATCCAGCGGCCTGTTTGCGCCGCCTGTGTCACCCGCCTGCCTGCGAGACCGCCGGGCCTCAGTCTCCTACGGCTCGTTCGGCAGCGTCGGAGTACTGGTCGTAGACCTGGTCCCGCATCCGGCCTGAGATGTCGATGATCTCCGCGCTCGGTGTCCAGTCGGGCGCCGCGGCCGCCACCCACCCAGGCTCCGCCGCCACCCACCCACGCTCCGCCCCCACCCATCCAGGCTCCGCTTGCTCCCACTCCGGTTCCGCGCTCGGCCCTTGCGCTGGCCTGGCGCTGCGCGCGGCGTTCGGCGCTGATGCCGCGTCCTGCGTTTGGGCGGCGTGCCGTCCCGTGTCGGCCTCCTGGCCAGTCCCGGTACCGGCGGTGGCGTGAGCGGAATGAGCCATCCGTTTGGCATCAATGCGGGCGGCACCGCGCAAGAGCATCAGGAATCCTGCGAGCATAACCGCGGGCGGGATGATGACCCACGTCGCAGCCAAGTGCGCCACGGCGATTGCTACCGCTCCCGCGGTGAGGAGGACCAGGGTTGCGAGCTTGCGGCGGCGGGCCTGCAGGACGTGGGCGTGCCGATCGGCGGGGGAGGGATGCACTGGCGCACGGCGCTGGTCCGGCTGCGCACGCGGCTGGTCCGGCTGTGCTTGCGGCTGTTCCGGCTGCGCACGCGGCTGTTCCGGCTGCGCACGCGACTGGCCCGCGTATGACCGAGCCGCGCTGTACCGCGCCTCGTGCCCCGTCTGGGTGCGTTCACCGGGCGGTTCAAGGTCCTCGTGGTGGCTCGGGTCCGCCACTTGTTCGGTGTCAGCCGTCCGTGAAGCGTGCGGACGCAGCCACCGGGGCACAAGCACGCCGGCCCAGATGGCGACGATCGCGAGGTACAGAATCGCGCTACTCAACGCCGGCCCTCGTGACGCGTCCGGGCAGGCCGATGGGACCTGACGGGCACGCAAACCAGACCTGCGAGGGCGGCTGACCGGGCCTGCCCCGCAGGCGCTGGTGCGGTAAACGCAGGCATGCCCACGTGACGCACCGTAGGGGTCAGCGGGGGCGTTGACGAGCATTCGGCTCGGTGTGTCGTGAGATCGGACAAGCTGGGCGGCTCAACGGTGTACCCGTGCCGGGGGAAATGGCGCCCCAGGCGTTCAGCTGGCCGTGCCCGAACGCGTTGAGGCCAGGGTGCTGCGCCAGCGGGCCAGCAGCCCGCCGGGGACTTCCTCAGCGGTCAGCGCGTAACACAGATGGTCTCGCCACGCCCCGTCGATGTGGAGGTACCGATGGCGTAGCCCCTCCTCCCGAAACCCCAGTTTTTCCACAACGCGGCGACTGGCGTGATTCTCAGGCCGGATGCTGGCCTCCACCCGGTGCAGCCCAACCACGAGGAAGCAGTGGTCGATCGCCATCGCCAGCGCGGTCGGGATGACGCCGTGGCCAGCCGCGGCCTGGTCGATCCAGTAGCCAACCTGCCCTGAGCGTGCCGAGCCCCACATGATGCTGCCGACCGTCAGCTGGCCGGCGAACTGTCCGCCATACAGAACGACCCACGGCAGGGCCAGGCCCTGCCGTGCCTCCCGGCGCATGGTGCGGGCCATGGCCACGTATGGGCCGAGGCTGGACCGGTAGAGCGGGGTTTCCGGGTTGGTTGGTTCCCACGGTCGCAGCCAGGCGGCGTTGCGCACGCGGGTGTCCCGCCAGATGCGGGCATCCGTCACCCTGACCGGGCGAAGAACGAGCGGCGCGGGCAGCAGGGACGGCTCGGTAAGCGTGATTGGCCAACCGCGCATGCGTCCCATGGAGCAATCATTCCCTGCCCCGGCTTCCAACGCACGGCCTCGGGCGATCCCGGTGTACGCGCTTATCCTGCTGTGTGCCCCGCTTAGCCCGTTGGCTGGCCGTTGCTGCTGTGTGCCCCGCTTAGCCCGTTGGCTGGCCGCCTGAGCCGGGTCGCGGATGATCCCCGCCCCGGGCCTGGTTCACCGCGTGGCCGATGATCGGGGCGAGCACTGCCATACCGTCCCTGACCCCGCCGGAGGAACCGGGCAGGTTGACGATGAGGACGCCTCCCGCGAGGCCCGCGACCCCGCGCGACAGCATCGCCGAAGGAACACCAGCCGCAACACCAGCCGCCCTGATCGCCTCGGCGATGCCGGGAACCTCCCGGTCAAGCACCCGGTGTGTCATCTCCGGCGTGAGGTCGCCGGGCGTCAGGCCGGTTCCTCCGGTGGTCACGACAACGTCGTAGCCCACGGCCACCGCATCCCGCAACGCCACCTCGACCGGCTCGCCGTCCGGAACCACCCGCGGCCCGTCCACCGAGCATCCCGCCTCGGCAAGGAGCCGGGCCAGCACCGGCCCGGAACGATCCTCGTAAACCCCGGCGGCCGCTCGATTCGAAACGGTGATCGCGAGTGCCCGGATCACCCCACCACCCCCGCAACGGCCCGGATCAGGAGCCGGCCCGGTGCGCCGGTCACGGCCGCCGCGCCGGTCACGGGCGCCGCCATGTGCCGGACTTGCCCCCGGTCTTCTCCTCGACCCTGACGTCACTGATCACCGCGGCAGGGTCGATCGCCTTCACCATGTCGATGAGGGCCAGTCCAGCGACCGTCACCGCCGTCAGCGCCTCCATCTCGACCCCGGTCCGGTCCGCCGTGCGGACAGTGGCCATGATCCCCACGGCATCGTCGCCCACCGAGAGGTCCACAGCGACCGAGTGCAGGGCGATCGGATGGCACAGCGGCACCAGGTCTGGGGTGCGTTTGGCGCCTTGAATCCCGGCGATACGGGCAACCGCGAGGGCGTCTCCCTTGGGCACCTGCCCGGCGCGCAGCGCGGCGAGGGCCTCCGCCGACAACAGCACCCGCCCGGACGCGCGCGCCTCGCGGACGGTCACATCCTTGCCCGAAACGTCGACCATCCGGGCGTGCCCAGCCTCGTCAAGGTGTGTGAGGCGACCTGCCTGCGTCATGGCAGCGACATTACGTCGGCAACGTCGCCGGCTTCCATCCGGACCACCTTTTCCGGCACAACGATCAGTGCGTTGGCCCGTGCCAGCACGCCCAGTTGGTGTGAGCCCTGACCGGTCAGGGGCGTCACTGTCCCAGAGCTGGGGTCGAGCAGGCCGCGCAGGTGCGACCGCTTGCCTTCGGGCGAGCGCACGGACGCGGTGAGCGCCGCGCGGACAGTCGGCAGTGACCGGCTGCCCGGGCTCTGCAGGGCGCCCGGGCTCTGCGCGCCGTCCGGGCCCCGCGCGGGGCCAAGGCCCTGCAGCGCGTCCATGGCTGGACGCACGAACAGGTGAAACGACACGAACGCACTCACCGGGTTGCCCGGCAGCGTGAAGATCGGTGTCCGGCCGGGGCCGGCCACCCCGAACCCCTGCGGCATCCCAGGCTGCATCGCGACCTTGCGAAACGTCACCGCCGTGTTCCGGTCACGCGCCCAGCCCAGCCCGGCACCCCCGCTCAGGGCCGCCTTGACGACGTCGTGCTCACCCCCCATGCTGACCCCACCGCTGGTGATCAGCAGGTCGGACAACCGAGCCTGCCGCTCGATCTCGGCCAGCACCAAACCCGGCTCATCGGTCACGCAACACCGTTCTGCGACGCCGCCTGCCTGCCGGACCGCGGCGGCCAGCATGTAGCTGTTGGAGTCCCAGATCCGGCCGGGAGCCAGCGGCGACCCCGGCTCGGTGAGCTCGTTGCCGGTCGCGAGCACCGCGACCCGCGGCGGACGGCGGGCCAGCACAGACCCGTGCCCGCCCGCAGCGAGCAGCCCGATCTGCGCGGGCCCGAGCCGGGTACCCGCGGTCAGCAGCACCTCGCCCTCCGCGACATCGCCGCCAAGGCGCCTGATCGCGTTCCCGGCCGGCGCCGGCCGGGAAAACACTGCCCGGTCCCTGCCCCCATCGGTCCACTCCACCGGAACGACCGCGTCCGCGCCGCCCGGCATCAGCGCCCCGGTCATGATCCGCATGCATGTGCCTGGGGCCACCGACAGAGTCCGGGTGTCGCCAGCCGGGATCTCGTCCGTGACCGGCAAGGAGACGGGCGCCTCGGGCGAGGCCCCAACGACGTCGGACGCATGCACCGCGTACCCGTCCATCGCCGAGTTGTCGAACGAGGGCAGCGCGCACAAAGCCACAGCGTCCTCGGCGAGCACAGCCCCCTCGGCGGCCTCCAGCCCGAGCGGGGACGGCGGCAGCGGCCGGATCGCGGCGAGCACCTCGGCGAGGTGCACCTCGACGGAATCCATGCCAGCGGTCATGCCGCGGTCCATGCCGGCGGTCATGCCAGGCCGTCGACGTACTTACGCAGCCACGGCACGAAGTCGGCGGCAACCTCGGGCCGTTCGCACGCGAACTGCACCGTGGTGCGCAGGAAGTCGAGCCGGTTGCCGGTGTCATAACGGCGGCCACGGAACAGCACCCCGTGCACACCGCCACCATCGGCGGGCGGCATGTGGGCCAGCGTCATGAGCGCGTCGGTGAGCTGAATTTCGCCCCCGCGCCCTGGCGGCGTCTGCCGCAACACGCCAAACGCGGCCGGGTCGCACACGTAGCGCCCGATCACGATCCAGTTGCTGGGCGCGTCGGCCGGAGCGGGCTTCTCGACCAGGTCGGTCACTGCCACAACGTCGTCGCTGCCGGTGGGCTCTATGGCGACGCTGCCATACAGGGACACCTGCGACCTTTCGACCTCCATCAGCGCGACCACCGTCCCGCCGTACCGCGCGCGCACCTCCAGCATGCGCTGCAGCAACGGGTCGTGGGGATGGATGAAGTCATCACCAAGCAGCACGGCGAACGGCTGGTCGCCCACGTGTTCCGCCGCGCACAGCACGGCATGCCCGAGGCCGGCGGCGGTGCCCTGCCGGACCGAGTGGATCTTGGCGATCCCGGTTGGTTCCTGAATCAGGGCCAGCCGTCCGGAGTCACCCTTGCCCTGCAGAACCTGCTCAAGCTCGTGGGCCCGGTCGAAGTAATCTTCGATGGCCTCCTTGCCACGCCCCGTGACGAACAGGACGTCGCATATCCCCGCCGCGGCTGCTTCCTCGACCACGTACTGAATGGTCGGCCTGTCGACGACCGGCAGCATCTCTTTGGGGATCGATTTGGTCGCCGGGAGGAACCGCGTTCCGAGACCCGCGACCGGGATGACCGCCTTGGTCACGACTGTGGTGTCAGCCATGCCGATACCCTAGCCGGGAGTGACTGCCGGCCAGCCCATGACCCCGCGAAGCCTTGACAACACGCGGCGGCCCGGGCGAGCCGCGCCGGGGAGGGACCAAATGAGCGGGGAACTCGACCAGGCCCGGGCACTGGCCGCCGCGAAAGCGGCCCTGCGGGCACGGCTGCTGGCGGGCCGCGCCCGGCTCACCCCGGAGCAGCGCTCGCCGGCGGGGCGCGCGCTGCGCGACGCGATCCTGGCCCTCCCGGAGACCCAGATGGCGGGCACGGTCGCCGCCTACTACTCCCTCGCCAGCGAGCCGGATACTCACGCGCTGGTGTTCGCGCTCTGGAAACGCGGCAGCTACGTGCTGCTCCCGGTGCTTCGCCCCGACCTGGACCTGGACTGGGCATCCTACGAAGGCCCGGACTCGCTGCGCCCCGGGCCGCGCGGGCTGACCGAGCCCACCGAGCCGCCACGAGGCGCTGATGCGGTGGCCCGCGCCGATCTCGTGATTGTCCCGGCGCTGGCGGTGGACCGCCGCGGCGTCCGGCTCGGCCGGGGGGGTGGAAGTTACGACCGTGCGCTGGCCAGGGTGGGAAGGGAAGTGCCAACCGTTTCGTTGCTATATGACAACGAGTTGCTGGACGAAGTGCCTGCCGGCCCGCATGACCAGCGGGTACGGCTGGTGGCGCAGCCAACACACGGGATCACCCGCCTGCTATGAGCTACCATTTAGCAGTCTGAGGCCATGAGTGCCAGCGTCGTGCCGAGGAGGAACGAGTGCCGACGTACCAGTATGCGTGCACCGCATGTGACGAGCGCCTTGAGGTCGTCCAGAAGTTCACCGATGACCCGCTGAGCGAGTGCGACGTCTGCGGCGGCAGGCTGCGGAAGCTCTTCTCGCCGGTTGGCATCGTTTTCAAGGGGTCGGGTTTCTACCGTACGGACAGCCGCAACGGTTCCGGGGCGAACGGTCATAAGGACAAGGCGCCAAACGGTGCTGCCAAGGACTCCGCGCCCGCAGGCGAGAAGTCCGCTGATGGTGACTCAGGAGCCAAGTCGGGGAAGTCGAAGCCAGAGAAGAAGGCCGATGCGGGGACCAGCAAGCCTTCCTCCGCCGGCGGGAAGGCCGCCTGATCGCTGTGGCCGCCCAGCCCAGCGGCGGGGCCGGCGCCAGCGCCGGAGATAACCCAGCCGACGTGGCCAGCGCCACCATCGGCGTCATCGGCGGGTCAGGGTTCTACGAACTGCTCGACTCGGGTGACGAGATCACGGTCGACACGCCGTTCGGGCCACCCAGCGACCCGATCGTGGTCGGTGACGTGGCGGGCCGGCGGGTGGCGTTCCTGCCCCGGCACGGCCGGGACCACCGTTTCCCGCCCCACCGGATCCCGTACCGGGCGAATCTCTGGGCGCTGCGTTCGCTGGGTGTGCGCCAGGTGCTTGCCCCCAGCGCGGTCGGCTCGCTGACGCCGGCCTGCCAGGCCGGGACCCTGATCATCCCCGACCAGATCGTGGACCGGACAACCGGCCGTATGCAGACGTATTACGACGCGGGCGGCCCGGTGCATGTGGCTTTCGCCGATCCCTACTGCCCGCGCGGCCGGGCCAGTGCGATCGCTGCTGCCCGGACGGCCGGCTGGCCGATGGCGGACGCGGGCACGCTGGTGGTGATCGAGGGACCGCGTTTCTCCACCCGGGCCGAGTCACAGTGGTACGCCGCACAGGGCTGGACCCTGATCGGCATGACGGGTCACCCCGAGGCCGTGCTGGCGCGCGAACTTGCCCTGTGTTATGTCCCGCTCGCGCTGGTCACCGATACCGACGCTGGTGTGGCGGAGGGCGAGGGGGTCACCCAGGAAGAAGTGTTTCGCGCGTTCGGCCGCAACGTCGCAAGGCTGCGTGATCTTGTCCTAACCCTGGTCAAGGATCTGGGCGAGGAACGCACATGCCCCTGCCCCACCGCGCTAGACGGCATCAAGCTCCCGTTCGAACTCCCCTAAGAACCTCGTCGTGCGCTGACCCCTCGTCATTGGCCAGCCGCGTCGTGGGCCACTGTGAATCAATCAGCAGTTCAGTTCTTGGACGCTCCAGCAGCCAAGAACTGAACTGTTAATCGTTGTCCACAGGATTCAGTCGAGATCGCCGTGCTCGATGCGGGCGAGGCGCCGGGCGCGCACCAGTTGATCAAGGTCGTGGTCGACGGGGACGTCAGCGTGCCCGAGCGAGGCGAAGATCCCGGTGATGTCGCGCATGCTGATCATGCCCAGCACCCGTCCGCCCTCCACGACCGGCAGGTGCCTGATCCAGCGGGTTGCCATTTGCGCTGCGGCGTCGCGCAGCGACATGTCCGGGGAAACCGTGAGTACCTCGGTCGTCATCACCTTCTCAACGCTGGTGGTCGCCGGGTCTTCGCCGCGTGCCACAGCCCGGAGAAGATCTCGTTCGGTGATAATGCCGGCTAGCCGGTCGCTCTCCATGACAAGCAGTGACCCGGTCTGCTGCCGCCACATGCGTTCCGCGGCCGAGCGGAGGGTGTCTGCCGCGGAATCTGTGACCGGCGCGTCCGTCATGACATCTCGTACCTGCACCGCGGTGTGCTCCTGTTCTTGGTGCCCCCAGACCTGCCCACTACCCTAGGCCCCGCTCTCTGATCGTGCGTACGGGCGTTTCCCAGCGCGGTGTCTTTGGGTTAACCGCTAGGCTGGGTCAGGCTCGGCCGGCCGGCCCGGCGACCGTGTCGGCCCCGATAGCTCAGTGGATAGAGCAACTGCCTCCTAAGCAGTAGGCCGCGCGTTCGAATCGCGCTCGGGGCGCAAAGGTACCTCCGACCAGGAACTTGACAGCCGTAGAGGCTAGGCCGGGCAGGGCTGCCGTCGTAACCCCAAATAACTGTGGTGGCTGCGTATGTTGCTGCCATGTTCGCCGCCAACGCCCGCGCGGAGCTGGAGCAGCTTCGCGCATCCTGGCTCCTGCACCTGCGTGCCGAGCATGAGAGTGAGAAGACACGGCTCACCTACCGCGATGCCGCAGACCAGTTCATCGCGTTTTTAGCCGACCCTCCCGAGGGGCTTGACGAAGAACTGACCGCGGGCATCGAAGACGCGCCACCGATCACACGCGCGCGGGACGTGAGGGCGGCCCATGTCCGCCTGTTCATCACCTACCTGCACGCCAGCGGGCGGAAGCCTTCCACGGTCAACAACCGGTACCGCGACCTTCAGCAGTGGTTCCGCTGGATGACGCTAGAGGAGGAAATCGAGTACTCACCTATGTCCAAGCTGAGCCCGCCACAGGTGCCAGACGCCCCCGTCCCGCTCGTGTCGCGTGAGGAAATCAAGGCCGTGCTACGCACCTGCAAGGAGCGCAGCTTCATCAACCTGCGCGACGAGGCGATCATCCGTATCTTCTGCGACACCGGAATCCGGCTATCAGAGATGGCCGGGCAGAAGGCAGTCCGGGCGATCGACGGCGAACAAGTACCGCACGTGGACCTCGACCAGCAGATCATCTGGGTACTCGGCAAGGGCCGCCGCTGGCGGGGCATCTCGGGCGGTGGACACCATGGCGCTGCGTGTGCAGGTCGGCGCCATGGCCGCGATCGTGGACGCACGGGTGCAGTCCGCGCTGACGCGCGAGTTCGGCGTCTCCTGGGTGGCGCGCGCCGACGGGACGGGGCATGAGATCGCCGGGATTGCGCAACAGACGCTGGACGCGTTTTCGACGCGGGCGCACACCGTGAAGCAGACGCAGGTGCGCCTGGCGCGGCAATGGGCCCAACGCCACGGGCCGGCGCCGAATGCGCGGGAGATGGTGTACCTGGGCCTGGCGGCGAACAAGATCACCCGCAAGGGTAAAGAGGAACAGATCGACTGGGACAAGCTGACCGCCGGATGGGATGCCACGATCGGCGGGGAGCTGGCGGCCATCGCCGGGCAGGTCTGCGACCTTGACGCCCAGCCGGACGGCCCGGCGCCGCCGCGCGAGGTCCAGCAGCGGGCCATCCAGGCTGCGCTGGCCAGCGTGCAGGCCAAGCACAGCAACTGGACCCGCGCCGACTTGATGAAGAACCTGGCCTGGTCGATGGGCCAGGAGTTCGCCCACCTGGCACCCGAGGCCCGCCAAGAGCTGCTGGAGCAGATGACCGGCCAAGCGCTGGGCGTGGACTTCGGTGTCGTCTGCCTGCGGGCGCCGGAGTGGCCGCGGGTGCCGCGGTCGCTGATCCGGGACTTGGATAGGGGCAGCGTCTACACCCGGCCCGGCGTCACCGAATACGCAACGCGCGGGCAACTGGCGATGGAAGAGCGCATGTGCCAGCAGGCGCAACGCCACGGCGCACCCGCACTGACGCCAGAGTTTTGCGCGGCGCAACTGGGCGCAGACACAGACACCCTCGATGCGCAACTTGGCGCACGCGCGCAAGACGCAACCCAGATGACGCAAACCGGGCTGCGCCTCGACCAGGCCCCATTGATCTACGAAGGGCTCACCTCCACACGCCACGTATCGATCGGCGTTGGCCCGGCCGGCTCAGGCAAGACGCACACCGTCGCCGCAGGCGCCAAAGCGTGGGAAGCCAACGGGGCGAGGTGATCGGCCTAACCTGTGCGCAATCCGCCAGGGACGTGCTGGCCGCAGCCGGAATTAGGGACAGCTACAACACCGCCCGATTCCTGCTGAGGATCGACACGTTGACCCCCGCCACGGCACCGGCGTTGACTGGCACCTATCCGGGCAGCCAGGACAAGAACATGGAGCCTGGCCAAGGTACCAGCGGGGAGGGGAGCCCCATGGATCGCACACGATCCCAGATCCGCCCTTACCGCCCCGGCGACCTTGACGCCTTGTACCGGATCTGCCTGCTAACCGGCGACGATGGCCAGGATGCCACCCCGGTTTACCACGACCCCCGGCTGCTTGGGCACTTTTTCGTAGCCCCCTACGGCCTGTTCGAGCCATCGCTGGCCTTCGTGGCCGAAGACACCGAAGGCGTGGGCGGCTACATCGTCGGCGCGCTCGATACCCAGGCCTTCGAGGAACGGCTGGAAAGCAAATGGTGGCCCCACTTGCGCACCCGCTACCCGGACCCCCCGCCGAGCCTTCCTCCACAGCAGTGGACGCCGGACCAGCACGTGGCGCACATGATCCACCATCCCTGGCGCATCCCGGACGAACTGGCGGCGCGCTACCCCTCGCACCTGCACATCGACCTGCTACTACGCCTGCAGGCCCGCGGGCATGGGAGCCAGTTGATCAAGACACTAATCGCGGCCCTGCGCCACCAGGGGTCTCGGGGGGTGCACCTGCACGTCCCCCACGGCAACCAGCACGCGGCCGGGTTCTACCGGCACATCGGCTTCACCGAACTCTCGGCCACCGCCGCCGAACTCCCAGCTCCCCACCTGCACCTTTTCGCCATGGATCTCCGCAACACCTCCTAAAGCCGCCACGCTGCTGGCCATCACATTGACCCCACCACGGCTTCTCTGAACAATCCAAGCCGGGTTGCAAGGTTGAGATGTCGTCACAGGTCACGGCGGATGCCCGAAGGCTCGGGACTCGCTCGGGCTGACGTCAAAGATCGGCAGCGAGGAGAAGACAGGCGACCGGTTAGGCTCCGTATGTCCGCTTTCTGTGGCACCAAGACCGGTCATATGGCCGCCGTGGCCTGGCGATTGGGATTTTTCGGACATCACAGCGATCAGCTACGGAGACGGTTACGCTGCCTGAGCTGCGGCAACGTCCACTAGTTCAGTCAACAGGTCACCGGCGTTAACTGGTACCTGCCCGGAACCCCAGAACCTGCCTGCCGCCCAGGCTGGTATGGCGCAAAAACATCTAGCCCGACCTTCCTGGGTAAGTTGATCTTGAGGGTCTGAGGCGGGTCACACGACCCGTCGCCGGCGGGCCTGCCTGCGCAAACCGCGTGTCGGTGCTGGCATCACCGTGCGAAATAGTGTATTACCCATATATGGCGTCGATCATCGGCAAGAAACGCGGCAACGCGACCTACTACTACCTGGCCGAGTCCGCCCGGGTGAACGGCCAGCCGAGGATCGTCTCGCAGGAATACCTGGGCACCGCCGACGAGCTGGCCGCCGCGATGCGCGGCGGCGGGCTGGGGTTGCCCGGCCGTACCCAGCACAAGCACTTCGGCGCGGTCGCCGCCGCCTGGGGCATGCTGGAGGACCTCGGCGTGGCCGCCATCATCGACGAGGTCGCCGGGGCCCGGCGGTCTGACGCGGGCGCGAGCACGGGCACCTACCTGGCGCTGGCCGCCCTGGGCCGGCTGGTCGCCCCGTGCTCCAAGCTGGCCTTCGCCGACTGGTGGGCCACCACCGCGGCCGGCCGGTTCACCGGGATCGGCGGGCCGGCGCTGGATCACCGCCGGTTCTGGGACGCGATGCACGCCGTCGGCCTGGAGGAACTGGGTGAAATCTCCCGCCGGATCGCGCTGGCCATCGTCGATGCGTCCGGCGTGGACTGCTCCTCCGTCGCCCTGGACATGACCAACTTCGCCACCTTCATCGATACCGGCAACGAGCGCGCCCCGATCGCCCAGCGCGGCAAGGCCAAGCAGAAGCGCACCGACCTGCGGCTGGTGGGCCTGGGCCTGGTGGTCACCCGGGACGGCGGGATCCCGCTGACCTGGCACGCCTACCCCGGCGACAAGCCCGACGTCACCCAGTTCCCCGCCATGATCGACGTCCTGGCCGCCCGGCACGCGGCGATCTGCGCCGCCAGCGGCCAGGAGCCGGCCCAGATGACGGTGGTGTTTGACGCCGGGCAGAACTCGGCCGCCAACTTCGCCTACCTCGCCGGGACGCGGCTGCGCTACGTCGGGTCGGTGCCCGCCTCCGACTGCGCCGGCCTGACCGCGCTGCCCGCCAGCGCCCGGGCCGTCGTCGATGAGGACCGCTTCGGGGGACTGTCCGCCCACGACACCCGCCGCGAGGTTTACGGCGCCGGGCGCCGGGCGATCCTCACCCACTCACCCGAGCTGCACGAAAAGCAGGCCCGCGGGTTCACCGGCACCACCTTGGCCAAGGCAGGCCGCAAGCTGGACGAGCTGGCCGCCACCCTGGCCCGCGGCAAGACCCGGCGCGGCAGGGCGAAGGTGGAAGCCGAGATCGCCACGATCCTGCACGATGCCTGGGCGCGCCGCGTCATCGCCTGGCAGCTGGCCGGAGACACCCCCAAGGACCACCGGCTCACCTGGGCCATCGACCAGGATCGCTACACCGCGCTCGAACAGGAGCTCTTCGGCAAGCATGTCCTGATCACCGACCACGACGACTGGCCGGCCGCCGAGGTCATCGCCGCCTACCGGTCCCAGTCCGAGGCCGAGTCCTCCTTCCGGCAGATGAAAGACCCCCGCGCCGCCTCCTTCAGCCCGATGTTCCACTGGACCGAGCACAACATCCGCGTCCACGTCTTCACCTGCGTGCTCGCCCTCCAGCTCGCCCACCTCATGCGCCGCCGCGCCGCCCGCGCCGGGCTGGACCTGTCCGTGCGCGCCCTGCTCGCCGAGCTGGCCGGCATCGGCGAAACCGTCCTGCTCTACCCCGGCGACCGCGGCCGGCCCAGGGCCCACCGCATGCTCACCGACACCACCCCCGTCCAGGACAAGCTCATCAAGACCTTCGGGCTCGACCGCTACGCCCCCAGGCGCTGACATGGGTAATACACAACCCGGCCCCATGCACCCATACTGACCAGCGCAAACACGGCGAAGATCAACTTATCCAGGAAAGTCAGGCTAGGGCGTGTCAAGGATCATCCGAGGCCGCCGTGTCAAGGATCAAGTGAGGCTAGGCATCTGCGCCCTTTCCCGGTTGTGACAACTTTCTCTACAGCTTCAAGGGCACGCCCTGCGGGCGCGCCAGCCGTCCGGCCTTCGGCCGGAGGATCGCGCACGGGGACGCGAGATCACCGAGAGAGAAGCGAAAGGGAACAGGAGAACCGTGCTGGGCGAGCCAGTTCGCATCGAGCGGTACTGGCAGGCAGTGAGGCAGTCGACCAACCGCCGTCGCAGGTAGACCAAGTAGACCGACTCACGGCTATCCCAACTAGAGCGCTATGGGAGGTATGAAGCGATGGTCTTGGTAGTGGCGTTCGTACTGCTTAGCGCCGGGATTCCGGCTGGTGCTCACATTTGGGCCTGTCTACGTCCGCGTCGTGCGAGAGCCCGGCTTGGCCCAGGGCACAACCAGATTGATAACTGGCTCTTGCAGCACCACGGCTTGCCGCCGCCTGAGCAGGAACAGGTCCGGGCTGCAGTGTTTGAGGGCCGTCAGGTCAGTAGCCCAGCGCTGGCAGCCGCTGCAAGCGATCTTGCCACCAAGTTGCTCAGTAAGGAGATCAAGGTGCTGCCGGCGCCCCGGGTGCTGGTGCTGCGGTTCGGTGCCCTCGCTGCCGCCGGACTGATTGCCATGGGAGGGCTGCTTATCCTAAGCCACCACGCGGCCTGGCAGGCACTGGGCTTGCTCAGTGCTCTTACCGGCGGCATGCTGACCGCTGTAAATAACATGCACGACCGGCGAGTCAAAAGGATTCGCAAAAACGCTTCAATCGCCCTGGAACTCAGCCAGGGCGGCAGTTCGGCGAACTCCGCAGATATGGACCAGGCGCGGACCAAATCCTGATTAGCGACAGTTGTTACCGCAGGTCGATGGACTCGCCGCCTACCGCCTCCAGAACCGTAAGCCCAGGCCAGTTGACGATTAAGTGTCAAGGCGCGGTGCAGCACCAACGTGCAGCAACCGGGTCGGCGGCGACCGTACCCAGCCAGACCGATGCGATCGTCCGACTTGCTGGAACGAACCTGAATGACCCTACCGCCTGTAGTTCGCATCGAGGGGGCACGCTTCAAGCGCTCTTGATCTCTACCGGTCCTGCTCAAGCAGAGCCTCCAGCGGGCATCGGCCAGCTAACTGGCACAACAACCAGGGGGCCCGCCCGAAATCGGGGGTTGACGCCATCCCTATACAGGAGGAAGCTTGCTGCTCTCAATGAGGCGAACCGCGTCCGCATGGCACAAGGGGGGTTCCCATGCGCACTGTTCTGCTCCGCATCATCCTCGCGATCGGCGCATCCGCCGCTCTGGTCGTTACCGCACTCGCCAGCCCTGCCGGGGCGACCCCGCGACCGACACCTGATTACGGCCTCACCGGCGCGTGCAACATGACCAACCCCAACGCCGCGTTCGGGATGTTCACGATTGCTGGCTCCCGAGCCAACCCTAACGGGTTCGACGTCGGCATGATCATCGCCATCCTCAACACCAACGGCGGCACCATTCCCGACAACTGCCAAGGCTAACGCCCGCTGCTGCCCGGGACGAATGTCCGACTTACCCAAACGAACCTGAGCGACCCCGCCGCCAGTAGTTCGCATTGAGGGGCAGGCGTGCGCGTGCCACATCCGTGTCAGAACAAGCTTGCGCGCGGTCGCTCACGGGTATCAGCGGAGTGGCTTGTGCCTGCTCAACCTGGGAGCGGCCAGGTCGCACAGGGACGCGAAACGACCTCCTAAGCAGTAGGCCGCGCGTTCGAATTGCGCTCGGGGCGCCCACCCTCACAGGCGGGCACAGGCAACGCATTCGTCCCAGCCCACGGGTCGGGGTCTCGGTCCTGCGTGAGGCCATGCCGAGCGAGGGGACCGAACGGGCACGCCATCATGCTCTTGGCGGCCCCGCGCGGCATACTTCTGACTACTCAGCGCATGATATCATTACTCTTAGTAATAGCAGGGGGTTCGCGCCAGCCCCGCCTGGCAGGTCGGTTGGGACGCTCGCATCGTCTTCCGGGCTGCGTGGGGAGGGTTCCGAGAGTGCTTTGGCAGCGAGAGGTTTAGCTTTCGCGATTTCTCATCCGTCGGGTGATCGACGGTCCTGGCACAGCACCCGCCCTCTGAGCAGCACTGGGGAATGATTTTCATATGGCCGAGCCGACGGTGCAGCACGCGGTAATCGACATGACATCGGCCGGCATCGTGACCAGCTGGAATCCGGCCGCGGTACTCCTGTTCGGCTACCAGGCTGAGGAAATCGTCGGCCGCGCAGCAGATGTCCTTTGCCCGCCGGAGGGGCGAGCGAAGGACGCAGAGGTCCTGCAGAGAGTCATTGCGGCCGGGCAGACAGAGCAGTACCGAGCAGCCCGGGTCTGCAAGGACGGAACGGTGGTCACGGTGGCTCTGACCGCGATGCCGATCGTGAACCCGGTAGGTGCCATCACGGGGGTAACGACGGTGGCGCGGAAAGTGAGCACGCGGCAGGGCGCTGAGGACCAGGTCAAGGCGGCGATTGACAGCGAGGCCCGCGGCGCTCAGGAGCTGTTCGAGGTGAGAGCCGACGCTGAGCGCCGTGACGCCCGGGACGTTACTCGCTGCCCCGCCGGGGGCCGACTGGCCAAATCGCCTGGAGTCGGCCCGGAACGACCTCTGCCAGGCCACACGGGCGTCGAACGGGCTGCGGGCCTCACTCGTCAGCTGCTCGCCTTCGCTCGCCGGGAGGTGATAAGGCCACAGGGTTCTCGACCTCGACACCGTCATCACTACGGTGGAGGAAATGCTGCGCCGGACCATCGGCGGGCACGTTGAGCTGGTAATCACGCTCGGTGGGGATCTGTGGCCCATCCTGGCCGACCCGGGCAAGCTGGAACAGGTACTAGTGAATCTCGCACTCAACGCCCGCGACGCCATGCCCGGCGGGGGCACGCTGACTATCGACACCTGCAACATCACTGTGGACGCCGACACCATCGCCGGCGGATCGAAGGCACAGCCGGGCAGGAACGTGCGGCTGCGAGTCAGCGACACATCCAGATCTACTCCGAACCCGGCACAGGCACGACCTTTAGCATCATGCTGCCGGTCACCGCGGAGGCAGCCGCTCCGGTGGCGGAACTCGTGCCCTACCAGCGGACTCCCAAAGGCGAGACGGTCCTCGTCGTCGAGGACGGAGAAGACCTCCGCGAGGTAACCAAGCGGATCTTCACCCGCAACGGCTACCACGTGATAACCGCCGCGAACGGCCCAGAAGCCCTCGACATCGCACGCGGTTACCCAGGCGAGGTCCACCTGCTCGTCCCCGATGTCGGCATGCCGCACATGCTCGGCCAGGAAGTGGCTGAGCGTATGCGGGCGATCAAGCCCGGTATCGAAGTGCTCTTCATGTCCGGTTACGCCCAGCCAGTGCTCGCCTCCCAGGGAAGGCTGGGTCCTAACATGGCTCTGGTAGAGAAACCGTTCTCTGAGGCCGACCTGCTGGCCAAGGTCGGACAGGTACTCAACGGCCGCTTCCGCCCTACCCGACCGGCAGGTGCCTGATCCAGCGCGCCGCCATTTGTGCGGCGGCGTCGCGCAGCGACATGTCCGTTTGCCAAGGTGATCGCGCGGCGATGAATCGTGGGTCTGCCGATCGTCTGTCATGTGCAGACCGTGTCCACAGGCTGTCCGTCAAAGCGGGCAACCCCAAGTGGAGGAGACCTGTGATTGACCTGAAGCCAGCCTGCCACCTGATGATCGAGGTGCTAGCCGGTGCCGCTGATGACCAGCTCACAAGCTCAAGCCCCTGCACCGAGTACACAGTCGGCGATCTCATCGACCACGTCGACCAGGTGTCCCGGGGGGCCACCGCGCTCGCACACCACGCCGCCGAGCTACCGGGCACCGGCACCGGCCCTGACGCCGCACACCTTGACCCCCACTGGCGGTACAGCGTCGCCCAGCACGTACGGGAACTCGGCGAGGCTTGGGACGACCCAGCAGCCTGGCAGGGCAGCGCCAGCGTGCCCGGGTCGGACCTCTCCAACGAGATGTGGGGCAAGATCACGCTCACCGAGCTGGTCGTGCACGGCTGGGACATCGCCCAGGCGACCGGACAGCCCTTCGACCCGCCGGAGCACACGTTGCAAGCATGCCTTGCCCACGTCGCCAAGTTCGTGCCGAATGCTCCTGTCCCGGCCCTGTGGGGTCCTCCGGTGGACGTTGCACCGGACGCAACGCTCCTTAACCGGATCGTGGCGATCACTGGCGCGCCCCATAAGGCCGAATGGTTAGTCAGGCGAGGCATCGACACTTGGTACACGGGGATACCGGGCTGTGTCGGCGCGTGAAACGTGCGCTTATCGTGGCTGGCCGCGGGTGGCTCTTACCATATGAGCAATTACCCCGCAGCGTGGCAGGAACCGAGCAATAGCGGATCCCGCCGGCGGCCGGTATGCCAATGTCGTGTTCTGTCGGGGGTTGATATCGGCGGTCGCCGGTCTGACACTGGTGGAAGTGAGTGTGGCTGCCGAATTTGTGATCGCGATCCTGCTGCCGACGGCCTTTGGCTGGGCGCTGATCGCGAGCATCCGCATTTCCCGGCGGCTCGCCGAGCGCAGGCGGGTAGCGACGCCAGAGCCCATCGACCGGCTCCGTGCCAACCTGCAACGACTCCGCGCGGAGCTTGAGGCGGTCGAGACCACATCTGGCGTCCCGGCCAAGGCCCTGCGGCTGCGGGCGCTGCGAGCTGCCTACCTGGACGCCCTGGGCACTGCCTGCCAACGGCTCGGCGTGAGCCCACTAGAAGACAGCGAACGAGCGTCGCTCGCCGAGATCTACCGGGTTGAGGCGGCGTTGCGGGAGCGCGGACTTGACGTCCGCCAGCCGACCCCGCACTGACACACAGGCTTACCATCGGTTCGTGGTCTGTGTGCTGGCCGTCTCCGACGAGATGGACGAGTTGTTACACGCTGGTCCAAGTGCTGCTGGCAATGCCCAGCTGATTCTGGCCTGCGGGGACCTGCCGTTCGACTACCTGGATTATCTGATGAACGCGCTGGACGTGCCGCTGGTCTTCGTTCCCGGGAACCACGACCCGGACGTGTCCGGCTACCGACTCTCTCGTAGCGGTCTGATACTGCGCGACGGTATGCCCGCCCGCCCGCCGTGGCCCGACGGCGCCGTTAACGCGGATTGCCGGGTCGTCGACGTCGCCGGGCTGCGGGTGGCAGGACTCGGCGGCTGCCGCCGCTACCGCAGTGGGCCCAATCAGTACACCGATCGGCAGCAGGCACGGCGCGCCCGTGCTCTGAGCCGCCGCGCCCGGTGGCGGCGGCTGCGTGACGGTCGTGGAGTCGACGTGCTGATCACCCACGCCCCGCCGAGGGGAGTTGGCGACGCCGGCGATCCTCCGCATCAAGGTTTCTCCGCGCTCCGCGGCCTGGTCTCCCGGCTTCAGCCAGTGGCGCTGCTACACGGTCATGTCGCCCCGTGCGAAATCCCCGCCGGCGAGCGGTGGCTGGGCAGCACCAGCGTGCGCAACGTGACCGGCAGCCACCTGCTGGAGATTGAGCCAGGTTCGCCCGGTCGTGGGCCGGGCACGGCCGGCACCGTGCGGGATCTGCCGGCAGGACGCCGCCGTGCCCGCTGACACCGGCTTCCCCCGAGCGGACGTCGCGGATGACTTCATGCGGGCTCGGCGACGCCAGGTGCTCGCCCGCCTCGCGAACCGGCTGCGTCGCGGGCCGGACGACATCAACCTCGTCCTTCCGTTCGACGAGGTGGTGGCGGCGCTTGGCAGGCGAGGCGAACGGTATCTCGGCCTCAAGACCATCCGGCTCGACAGCGTGGTCGGTACCGTAGACTCCCGTCGCGACTTCGACCGTCGCTTCCGGCCTACGTCCAGCCGGGTACGGGAGCGCTGGGAGCGTCTTGCCCTTGCGCAGCGGCGCGGCGAGCCCATGCCGCCGATCGATGTCTACCGGGTCGGGGACCTGCACTTCGTCAAGGATGGCCACCACCGGGTTTCGATAGCGCTGGCGACGGGTCAGCAGCAGATCGACGCGTACGTGACCGAGGTGCTCACCCTCGTGCCGGCCAAGGGCATCCGCGGTCGCCGGGACCTGCTGCTCAAGAGCTACGAGCGGATGTTCAGCGCCCGGGTGCCGCTGTCCGCCCAGGCGCTTGCCAAGATCACGGTGACCGATCCTTGGTCCTACGCGGAGCTTGGGGAAGCCGTCGAGGCGTGGGGGTTTCGTTGCATGCAGGATGAGCGGCAGTTCCTCGACCGGGAGGAGATCGCCCGCCGCTGGTACGCCCGAGAGTACGTGCCGGTCGTGCGCATGCTCAGGTCCGCCGACCTGATCGGCCGCGGTACCGAAACCGAGGCGTACCTGCGGGTCGCGGCTGAGCGGTACCGGCTCATCCACACCCATGACTGGAACGACGAAGTGATCGAGCGGCTCCGCAAGCGGATCAAGTGACGCGACCCGCACGCGTCGTCAGATCCCCTGGCAACGCTGCCCAGCCGCCGGCCTGCCGGGCGGCACCCGATGTGCCAGCGGCTTAGCCCGACGGGGTAGCCGGACGGGTTAGCCGGACGCCCCGGTGCCGCCCGGCATGGCGCCAGACTCGCCCGGCGTGGCGCCAGACTCGCCCGGGGTGCCGCTGCCGCCCGCTGCACTGCTGCGATCACCCGCCGCCCCGCGTGCCCCGCCCGTCCCGGTGCCGGCCTCACGGGTGCTCCCGTCGGCCCGCCGGACGTTGCTGGCGGCCAGCGCCAGGTTCCTGCCCGTGGCCGGGTCGAACACGTGAACGGCATTGGGATCGAACCACAGCTCGGCGTCCTGGCCCTCGCGGACGCGGGTGGCGGCGTCGAGCCGGGCCGCGACCGTGTTGCCGCTGCCGCCGGTGTCGGCGCGGCCGGAATCCCGGGCCAGCTCATCGAGCTCCGCGGCGTTCACTCCCTCCCCGATGTTCTTCGTGAAGTAGACGTACACATCTGAACCCATGGACTCGACGACGTCTATTGCGGCGCGGAACGTTATTCCGTTACGGCGGGCATCTGGCGGCACAATCGCGGCGTCCTCGAAGTTCTCGGGGCGGATGCCCACGATCACTTGCCGCTCCGCCTGCGCGGCTTCCAGCTCTCGCCGTAGCTGGGGCGGCATATGGATATCCCCCAGGGGGGTGCGCAGCGCGCCCTCCTCGGCGGTTCCCGGCATGAAGTTCATCGCCGGGGATCCGATGAAGCCGGCGACGAAAAGGTTGTCCGGCCGGTCATACAACTCTTGCGGGGAGCCCACCTGCTGCATCAGGCCGCTGCGCATCACGGCGACGCGGTCGCCCAAGGTCATGGCCTCGGTCTGATCGTGCGTCACGTACACAGTGGTGGTGCCAAGCCGCCGCTGCAGCCGTGACACCTCGGTGCGCATTTGCACCCGCAGCTTCGCGTCCAGGTTGGACAGCGGCTCGTCCATGAGAAAGGCGGCCGGGTCGCGGACGATCGCCCGGCCCATGGCGACCCGCTGCCGCTGTCCCCCGGACAGGTTGGCCGGCTTGCGGTCAAGGTGCTCGGTCAGTTCCAGCACCCGAGCGGCCTCACCGACCTTCTCGTCGATGACGGCCTGCGGCGTCTTGGCCAGCTTGAGCGCGAAGCCCATGTTCTGCCGGACGGTCATGTGCGGGTACAGAGCGTAGCTCTGGAACACCATGGCGATGTCGCGGTCTTTGGGCGCCTTGTCGTTGACAAGCTTCCCGCCGATGCGCAGCTCGCCTGTGGTGATGTCCTCGAGTCCCGCGATCATGTTAAGAGTCGTGGACTTCCCGCAGCCGGACGGCCCGACCAGCACCACGAGCTCTCCATCCGAGATGTCGAGGCTGATGTCGTCAACCGCCAGCGCGCCGTCCGGAAAACGCTTGGTGACGTGGTCCAAAACTATTTCGGCCACTGCCTTCTCCTTCTTACCTCAGCCCTTAACCGCACCCGAGGTGAGCCCGGCGACTATGCGGCGCTGGAAGAACAGCACGAAGATGATGATCGGGATGGTGATGACTACCGCGGCGGCCGAGATGGAGCCGGTCGGCACGGCGAACTGCGAACTGCCGCTGAAGAAGCCGATCGCGGCCGGCGCCGTGCGCGCAGCGGTCGTCGAGGTCAGCGTGATCGCGAGCAGGAACTCGTTCCAGCAGAAGAGGAAGACCAGGATCGCGGTGGTGACCATGCCCGGGGCCGCCAGCGGGGCGATGACCTTGGTGAACGCCTGGAACGGGGTGGCGCCGTCTATCTTCGCGGCCTTCTCAAGCTCCCACGGGATCTCGCGGAAGAACGCCGACAGCGTGTAGATGCCGAGCGGCAGTCCAGTCGCGACATACGGGATGACCAACCCGGGCCAGGTGTTGAACAGGCCGAGTATGCGCTCGATGTTGAACATCGGGGTCGCCAGAGCTACGGCCGGGAACATCGCGATCAGCAGCGACATGCCGATCAGCACCTGCTTGCCGGGGAAGGAGAGCCTCGCCACCGCGTAGGCCGCCATCGAAGCCAGCACCACCGCGATGAGCGTCGAGATCAGCCCGATCCCGATCGAGTTGATCAGCGGCCGGATGAACGACGAGGTGGTCAGGATGCCGCTGTAGTTCGACCAGGTCCACTTCACCGGGTAGTACGTCGCGTTCGTGATCGACGACGGGTCCTTGAAGGACAGCGAGACGATCCACAGCACCGGGATCAGCGTCAGCACCACCACTATCGTGTTGGCGGTTCCCCAGCCCAGCTTCTGCCTGGCCGTTGTGGCAGCCATCAGCGCTTCACCTCCGATCCTGGGGCGGCGGTGCCGAATCCCTTGATGAAAATCACCGCGATGATCGCGACGCAGATGAGGATCAGCACCGAGAGCGCCGAGCCGGTGCCCAGGTTCAGGGCCGTGATGAGGTTGTGGTAGGTGAGGATCGACACCGAGCCGGTGTTGTTGGCTCCGGTGGTGAGGATGTAGATGTTGTCGAAGATCCGGAACGCGTCGAGCATCCGGAACAGCAGCGCGACCAGGATCGCCGGCTTCATCAGCGGCAGGGTGATCCTGGTGAAGCGCTGCCAGGCGGTCGCCCCGTCGACCTTTGCCGCCTTCTGCAGGTCTTCGGGGACCAGCGACAGGCCGGCCATCAGCAGCAGCGCCATGAACGGCGTTGTTTTCCAGATCTCTGCCAGGATGATGACCGCGACGGCGGGCACGGTCTTCGTCAGCGGGGCGCCGTTGCCGAACGCCGCCGAGAGGTAACCCTCACTCGGCGTCCACGCGTACTGCCAGCTGTAGGCGGCGACCACGGTGACGATCCCGTACGGTATCAGGATCGTGGTGCGGACGGTGCCGCGGCCGAACAGCGTCCGGTACATGAGCAGGGCCAGCAGCATGCCCAGCACCAGCTCGACGGCGACCGATACCACGGTGATGATCGAGGTCACCACCAGCGCACGCCACCAGAATGGCGAGCTGAGAACCGCGCCGTAGTTGCTCAGCCCGATGAACTTGGTCGCGTTGGGGAATGCCAGGTTGTATCGCTCCAGCGACAGGTAGATCGCGTAGCCGATCGGGTAAGCGGTGACGGCGATCATGACGATGACCGCCGGGGCGCACAACAGCCAGCCGAGCCTGCGCTCGGCCCGCGCGCCCTCGGACAGCTGCTTGCGGCGCCTGCCGGGCGCAGCAACCTGCTCGCCAGCGGGGACCGTCTGCGTGGTGGTGCTCATCAGCCCCATCCCTCCTCGCTGCCGACGCGACGGCCGGCCGGCCGGGCGCTCAGTGCCTGCCAGTTCGCTTCTCCGCCCGCTGCGCGTGCGCCGCTCACGGGACCAGGCCCTTCGACTGCAGGGCGTTGTTGATCTGGCTGCCCATTGACTGCTCGGTCGACGCCGGGTTGATAGCAGACGGAGGCGACACCGAATAGGAGATCGCGATCGACACGATCTGGTAGGCCGGCGTCTTGGGCCGGACGGCGGCGTTCGACAGCTCCTGCAGGATCTCGGCGTGGAACGGGTAGTCGGGGAACAGCTTGGGGTCGCTGTAGAGGCTGGTCAGCGTCGGCGGGACGCCGCCGAGCGTGGCGTTGATCAGCTGGTTCGGGCGGTCGCGGATACAGAGCGCAGCCTGGAACGCCAAGCTGGGGTGCTGCGAGTAGCGGCTGACCGCAAGGTCGATGCCGCCGATGGTGACGTGGGCAGGGATGTTCGGGTTCACCCGTGGGTACGGCGCCCACTTGAAGACCTTGAACAGCTTCGGGTTGTCGGCCTTCATCGCCGGATAGACGAACGGGTAGTTCAGCTCGAACGCCGCCGCGCCTGCCTCCATCGCCAGCCGGTTCTGGTCCTCCATCTGCACCGACAGCGACGGGTCCGCGGCCTTGGAAGCGGCAAGCTGGTGCATGATGCTCAGCGCCTGGACCGCGGGCGCGCCCAGTGACACGTGCTGTGCATCCGGCGTCAGCACCGATCCCCCGGCACTGGCCAGCAGCGTGTTGAACCATACGACGGCGCCTTCGTACTGCGCGCCCTGGATCTCGATCAGGTGTGGCTTGCCCTCCTGCGCCAGCCGGCTGGCGTCGGCGAACATCTGTGCCCACGTGGCAGGTGGGGTTTTCACGAGATCGGACCGGTACCACAGCAGCTGGGTGTTGCTGTTGTAGGGCACCGCGTAGAGCCTGTTGTGCCAGATGCCGGTTTCCAGGGCCGGCTTGAGCGTGCCTGCCTCCGCCTGCGCCTTGTAAGCGCCGGTCCACGGCAGGATCCAGCCGGCTTCGGCGAACTCGGCTTCCCATGTGACGTCGAGGCCGAGAATGTCCATCGACGAGTCACCGGCGGCGAGCCGCCGCACCATCTGCTGCCGCTGGCCGTCAGCGGACAGTGGCAGCTGGTTGTACACGATGTTGTACTTACCGTTGCTTTGCTTGGTGCAGGTATTGACGGCCTTCTGCACGGCACCCGAGTGGTCGGGGTACGCGTAGTAGTTCAGGGTCACCGGGCCGGTGCCCGCGGACGTGGTGCCGCACGCGGCGAGCAAAGCGGGCACTAGCGACGCGGCGGCCAAGCTCGCAGCGAGGCGGATCTGGGATCGTGGCTGAAAGTGCCGTGTTCGGGCACGGCCCCGTTTGGCCGGCCGCTGTTTCGTGACCCTGGGTGCGTCCTTCGTCATAGTCCTCCCTCCAGGTCCGTCCCAGCCCTAGAGCGCGGTGCGGACGCTGGAAGGACTCACCCGCGCTCGGAACGCAGAAGCCCTGACAGAGTCCCGGTACCCAGCCCTGTGCCGAAGTTAAACCGGTGTTGCGCCATGAAGGCTTCGCGTGTGCTCGACACGGCGGGGTTCAAAAGGTTCCCCGGCGGCATCACACTGGGGGTGTGTACGACTTCGACGTGCTGGTGATCGGCTCGGGCCCGGGTGGCCAGAAGGCAGCGATCGCGGCGGCCAAGCTCGAGCGCAGGGTGGCAATCGTCGAGCGCCGGGACATGATCGGCGGGGTGTGCCTCAACACCGGGACCATCCCGTCGAAGACGCTGCGCGAGGCTGTTCTCTATCTCACCGGTATTGACCAGCGAGAGATGTACGGGCAGAGCTACCGGGTCAAGGACGAGATCACCATCGGTGACTTGGCGGCCCGTACCCAGCACGTCGTCGGCCGCGAGATTGACGTGGTACGGAGCCAGCTTTCGAGGAACCGCGTCACGATCCTCACCGGCACGGGCCACTTCGTCGACCCGCACACGATCGAGGTCGACGACGGTCAGGGCAAACTGCGAAGGGCGAGCGCCGAAAAGATCGTGATCGCCACCGGAACGCGGCCCGCACGGCCCCACAGCGTCGCCTTCGACGACCGCACGGTGATCGATTCTGACGGGATCGTGCACCTGGACCGGGTGCCGCGGTCGATGGTCGTGGCGGGCGCTGGGGTGATCGGGATCGAATACGCGTCAATGTTCGCCGCCCTCGGCACCAAGGTCACAGTCGTTGAGAAGCGCGACCGGATGCTTGAGTTCTGTGACGAAGAGGTTGTCGAGGCGCTGAAATACCATCTCCGGGATCTTGCGGTGACCTTCAGGTTCGGCGAGACCGTGGCGTCCGTCGACGCCAGGCCCGAAGGCGCCATCGCGACACTCCGCAGCGGGAAGAAGATCCCTGCCGACACCGTCATGTACTCGGCCGGCCGCCAGGGGATGAGCGACGAACTGAACCTCGGCGCCGCCGGTCTTGCAGCGGACGGCCGCGGCCGGATAGGGGTGGATGAGTTCTTCCGCACCGCCGTTTTGCATATATATGCGGTGGGCGACGTCATCGGCTTTCCCGCCCTCGCGGCCACATCCATGGAACAGGGCCGTCTTGCGGGGCACCATGCCTGCGGAGAGCCGTTGCACGCGCCAAGGGAGCTCCAGCCGATCGGCATATACAGCATTCCCGAGATCAGCTTCATCGGGCGGACGGAAGATCAGCTCACAAAGGGAAACGTGCCTTTCGAAGTGGGGATCTCCCGGTACCGGGAACTTGCCCGCGGGCAGATCATCGGTGACTCATACGGCGTGCTCAAGCTCCTGGTATCGCTTGAGGACCGGACGCTGCTCGGCGTCCACGTCTTCGGCACCGGCGCCACCGAGCTTGTCCACATCGGGCAGGCGGTCATGGGCTGCGGTGGCACCGTCGACTACCTGGTCGAAGCCGTCTTCAACTACCCGACTCTGGCCGAGTCGTACAAAGTCGCCGCTCTCGACGCGACGAACAAGATGCGCCAGATCGCGCGCCTCTCCTAACTCCGCCATGAGGGCTGGCCTGGTTGTTAGGGGAGCTGGCCCATGACCGCCGCGTCACCGCAGCCCGTGATGGCGATGTCTGACCGCTCCTTCCTCCGGACCGAGCCTTGGTGAGGGTTTCGGCTTGGTAGCCGCGCTCCAATAGCGCAAGATCTCATCTGCTTTCTCGCCGAATCGCGGGTCGCGCATTGTGGTGGCGTCCAGCGGGGGCGATACCACGCTCGTCAAGCACCGTAAGGTTACGTGCGAAGGCCAGATAGACGAGCGGGAAGACCACGATCGCGAACAGCCCGGCAATGACCGCGCTGAAACCGCGGCTTGAAAGGTTGCCGGGGATCATTGGCGGAGCGTCAGGAAGGCGCCAGCGGAGAAAGGCAGGGGAATATGACCGAGCAGCCACGAATGACGCTGACGGGCATCGTGCTCGACTCACCCGTCGCAGGAGCGCTGGCGGGCTTTTACCCTACCCCCATGTCCCTGCCCAGTGACGGTCCCAGAAGCGCGACTGCTGGCTGCCGTCAACATCGGTGAAGCCGTACTCACGGGCAAGCCCGGGCGTGGTGACAACGCGGCCAGATTTTGCCATCACGCCGTCGTCCGCTGCCAGGGCGGCGACGGCACGCCCGGCGAACTCAGCTGATTCCGTCATTGCCGCCTCGTCCGGCGTGAGGTTCATACGTTCGAGCCGCATGAAGCCCGGCGAAACGGCGACGCACGAGACACCGTGCGGGCGAAGATCATCAGCCATTTGCTCGGTCAGCTTGTTCGTGCCGTTCTTGACGACCTCGTAGAACGCGTGACCGTGCGGGCGGTCAAGCACCCAGGTGATGTTGACGATGAGCCCCCGGCCCGCCTCGATCATCATGGGTGCCGCAAGCGTGGCCGCGAACGCCGCCGCACGCAGGCCACCGGTGAACATCAGGTCCCAGTGGCGCCACTCGATCTCCCAGAACGCAAGCGAGGAGTCGGGTGAGATTTCGTAGCCGCTCCAAGCGTTGTTGACCAGCACGTCAAGATGGCCGTGGTCATCCTGGATGCCGCGCATTCTCTTGGGGAACATAGCGGACATTTATTTCTTATTGATTGTTTCCGCAGGTCAGCGGATCATGTCCGGGTGATTGTCACGCAACACGTGTGGTTTTTGCCCCGCGGCGTTCTCAGTGGCGGCTGTCGTGTTCAGCTGTGCCATGAGTTCCCGGCTGGCTGCGCGGGCGGCGGCGAGGTCCTGGTCGCGTTGGTCGAGTTGGAGGCGCAGGTCGATGATGCGCTGTTCGAGGGTGGTGTTCTGCTGCTTGAGCTCGTCGATGTCGTCGGGAGCGCCGAGCCCGGATTCCCGCCATGCGTGCTCGCCGAGCAGGCTGGAGAGCCTGCGTTCGAGCTGCTGGACCCGGGCGGCCAGGCGGGCGGCCCGCTGCTGGGCGTTGAGCAGGTCGGCCTGCAGGGATGCGCTGCTGACGGCGGGTCCTGTTCCCGCGGACGGTGCCTGGGCCGCGTGGACCTGCTCGAGCAGGTCGTGGTGCCGGTAGAGGAAGGTCCGGTCGACGGCGGCTGCGCGTGCGATGCTGCTGACGCTGATCTCCTGGCCGGCGGCGGCCGCAGTGCTGATCGCCGCGGCGACGCGGGCCCGTCGCCGGGCGGAGTCGGCCTGGCGCCCGCGCAGTGCGGCCTGCGGCTTGCTGCCGGGGCTGGTCATGCCGTGCGCTCCGGGCGGATGTCGGGCAGTGCCTGCCGCATCCGCGGCAGGCCGAGGGCGACGGTGCGGTGGCGGCGGACGATGGTGACAGCCTGGCCGATCTGCTCGCGCTCGGCTGCGGTCAGGTCCTCCAGGCCGGCCTCGATGCGGGCGATGAGGCTCCGGATCCTGGTGATCTCCTCGGCGGAGGGGACGGCTTCGGCCCGTGCCCACTGGTCGACCTCGGCTGCGGCAAGCACCCGTTCCCGGTTGCGGAGCAGGTCATCGAGGTAAGCATGGAGGTCGGGCAGGTAGGAGACGTCGGTGCTTATCTCGGCAGAAGCCGTGTCCGGGTTTGCTCCTGTCGCTGGCGCGGGCGGAGCGAATGCTGGCGCGAACCGCATGGCTGTTTTCCTCGTGTGTCTCGAATCCAGGAGTCTGTCATTGT
>WNGR01004589.1_pt1 | contig 29001 bp, 29 predicted proteins | sample 5407581 | NCBI WGS metagenome assembly WNGR01 (sample SAMN13153383, study PRJNA577476) | soil metagenome | isolation source: 80 cm soil or saprolite under Garry oak tree replicate 2 | place: USA:California | collected 2016-06-15
CCCGCTCACATCGAGAAGGTGTTGCGAGACCTGTCGCTGTGGGAAAAGCGCAATAGCAAGATCATCACGCTGTCGGGCGGCATGAAGCGCCGCGTGCTGATCGCCAAGGCGCTCTCGCACGAACCGCGCGTGCTGTTCCTCGACGAACCCACCGCCGGCGTGGACGTGGAATTGCGGCGCGACATGTGGAAGCTGGTGCGCTCGCTCGCCGCGAGCGGCGTGACGATCATCCTCACCACGCACTACATCGACGAAGCGGAGGAGATGGCCGACCGCATCGGCGTGATCAACGCGGGCGAGATCATGCTGGTCGAAGAGAAGACGGAGTTGATGCGCAAGCTCGGCAAGAAGCAGCTCACGCTGCAGCTCGAGAGTTCGCTCGCGGAGTTGCCGCCCGCGTTGGCCGGCTACGGGCTGGACGTCGCGAAGGGCGGCAACGAGTTGATCTACACGTACGAAGGCGACGGCGGGCGAACCGACATCATCGCGCTGCTCAAGGCACTCGACGACGCCGGCATCCGCTTCAAGGACCTGCATACGACGCAAAGCTCGCTCGAAGACATCTTCGTCAGTCTGCTCCGAGGTAATCAATGAATATCTACGCAATTCGCGCGATCTATAAGTTCGAGATGGCGCGCACCTGGCGCACGCTGATGCAGAGCATCATCGCGCCGGTGATCTCCACGTCGCTTTACTTCGTCGTGTTCGGCGCGGCGATCGGTTCGCGCATCAAGGAAGTGGACGGCATTAGCTACGGCGCGTTCATCGTGCCGGGTTTGATCATGTTGTCGCTGCTGTCGCAAAGCATTTCGAATGCGTCGTTCGGGATTTACTTTCCGCGCTTTACCGGCACGATCTACGAGTTGTTGTCGGCGCCGGTGTCGTATCTGGAAATCGTCGTGAGCTATGTGGGCGCGGCGGCCACTAAATCGATTCTGCTCGGGCTGATCATTCTCGCCACCGCGGGTCTGTTCGTGCCGCTGCAAGTACAGCACCCGTTCTGGATGATCCTGTTTCTGGTGCTCACTGCCGTCACGTTCAGTCTGCTCGGTTTCATCATCGGCATATGGGCGGATAGCTTCGAGAAGCTGCAGCTCGTGCCGCTCCTGATCATCACGCCGCTCACGTTTCTCGGCGGAAGCTTCTATGCGGTGAATATGCTGCCGCCGTTCTGGCGGGCGGTGACGCTGCTCAATCCGATCGTTTATCTGGTTAGCGGATTTCGCTGGAGCTTCTATGGACTCGCCGATGTGAACGTCGAGGTGAGCCTCGGCATGACCGCGCTGTTTCTGGCGGTGTTTCTGCTGATCGTCGCGTGGATATTCAAGACCGGATACCGGCTCAAGAGTTGAGGTGGCGCGTGAAGCGGTTCGTGCCCGCATGTCCGCCCGTGACTGCGTGAGCGAGCGAACCGACGTGACGGCGCCCGCCGTCACGTCATTCTTCATCGGCTATGACACGTACGCCTGCGCGACATTGATCAGTTGCACGCGGTTGCGCACGTTGAACAACTGCCGCAGGCGCCGCAGATGGTAATCGACGTTATGCGGCGACAAGCCGAGAAAATAGGCGATTTCCTTGTCGCGCTGCCCTTGCACGACCGCCTTCAGCACCGCATGCTGCAATTCGCTCAGCGCGACGCGCGGCTGCTGCGCGGGCGCGATGCCGATCACGCTCTTTGCATGCGTCCAGATGAATTCGTGGATCGTGTGCGCGAACATCAACGTTTCGGCCACGATCGATTCGGTCATCCAGCGCGGGTTGCCGATTTCCGAGTTGAAGCACAGGCTCGCGCTCAGTTCCGGCTCGGGCAGCGGCATCTGCGTGAGGATCCCGCTTTTGCGGCCGTTCGCCTCCAGCATGTCGATCAGGCCGCCGAGCCGTTCGCTGCGCAGTTGCGCGCGCGGCAGGTCGGCGCGCATCTCGGCCGTGGTCCAGAGGAACGGCATGCCGGTCGGCGACGCCAGCGCCACGCGCGGGTCGAGCTCGAAATAGCGCTCGCGGAAATAACGCGTGAGCCACGCCTGCGACTCGTAGCTGGTCAGCACGAACATCGTCTTGTGATGCGCGGTGGTGCGCGTGGCTGAATAGCTGAACGAGTCGAAGCCGAGCTGCTTGATGCGCCGCCGCACGAATTCGATGCGGTCCTGCGCGCTGCCGAAACGCACCAGCGGACTGATGACCGGCGCGGCCCGCCGCGCGGCGGGCGAGGGTGAGGGCGTGCCGATCTCCTCCTCGGTGAAGAGCGTGAGGAAACCCGCGGGCGCCATGCCTGTCGCGGTACGGTTGGGTGCCCTGGATGCTTCAGCCGCGTGGGCTGATTTCTCGCGTTGCCGCGTGCCGGCCGGGTAAGCCGGTTGCGCGGTTACCGCTGAGTTGTAAGCCACCGATGCCTGCCCGGCTTCGCCTTGCGGCGAGCCGGTCAGCCAGTGCGGCAGCGTATCGCATTCGTGTTCCATGAAACGGTAGCTCCGGCGTTCAAAACGCATGAAGGAAGACAACCTGAATGATTAGCTATTTCCAAAAATTACGGTAGCCGGTTCCTTGCTATCATTTTTGGGATCTTGCGCTGACAGCAGGCCGGCAATGCGGCTGTGGCAGTGTTTTCTCATCTGCATACGGCACCTCCCTGGGAATGGACGCGATGGCACGAATTCCAAAGCTGACAACGACGTTCGCCTACGACCGCTATCTGGCCGGCCAGAAACTGGTATCGAGCGTGGATCGCCCGTGGCGGCACCTGGTGCTGCGCTCGTATCTCGAACCGGACGAGCAGGAACTGCTGGAGGCGCCCGGCTTGCAGGACCTCACGCTGATGACGCTCGGCAGCGGCGCCGAGCATCTCGAGCGCAACCTGGACGGGCGCTGGGAGAGCGCCGACCTGCGCGTGGGCGACGTCTGGTTCGTGCCGCCCGCGCCGATCGCGTGGCGCTGGCGTTCGACCAGCGATGAGCCGCTGTCGACCGTCCATTTGCATATCGAGCGCGGCCTGATCGACAGCGTCGCCGATCAGATGGAGCTCGACGGCTCGCGCGAGCTGTCGCTCGGCGACGCCATGCATTTCAAGGATCCGCTGGTCGCCGCGATGATCGACGCATTGCACCGCGCCGCGGCCGATCCGGCCGATGCGCGTCTCTACGTGGACGCGCTGGTTCACGCGCTCGCCGCGCACCTGCTGCAGCATTACTCGCGCGGCTGGCAAACACAGGCTGCCACGCCCGCGCGGCAGCCCGAAAGGCTGGTGCCGCGCCGCATCCGCCGCGTGACCGACTACATCCGCGCGAATCTTGCCGCCGATCTGGCGATCAGCGAACTGGCCGCGCAGGCCGGACTAAGCAGTTTTCATTTTGCGCGCGTGTTTCGCCGCGAGACCGGAGAAACGCCCCACCAGTTCGTCACGCGCTTGAGGCTCGAGGAAGCGGCGAGGCGCTTGCGCGCCACCGATCAGACAGTGCTGCAGGTTGCGATTGCAGTTGGTTTCGAGAGTGCCAGTCATTTCTCCGTGCAGTTCAAGCGTGGCTACGGCGTGACGCCGCTTGCCTACCGGCTGCGCGGCTGAAGTACGGATTGCCGGCTGGAAGTGGCCGGTTGACCGGCGGGCAATGTCTCGGCGGCAGCCACCGGCAGTTGCCCGCGGTTGCCGACATATACGGGTCTGCCTATGTCTCCTTCGCGGCACCGGCGATGCTGCGCCGCCGCACGCACCTCACCGCACTCGCTGTGTCTTGCCGTCGGCTTATGCTTTGCCATCAAGGCGCAAAGCGCCGCTCTGGCGGGAATCACGCACATCTCGCAGTGTGCGGCGCATTGCGCGGCTTGCAAACTACGAACTTTCGTGACGGCGCTGCAGCCAGACCTGGCATGGCCATGCCGTGCCGCGGTTTCAGCCGTCTTTCGCGTTGTCGCTGCCACTGACCCAACTGGCCCGACCGCGCGCGCGGCAACTGTACCTGTCTAAGCCTTGCATCGGACGACAGAATAATGCGCTTATCCACACGCCCGCGGCTGGTCCCAACGGGCGCCCGACCGACCGTTCCATTTCAACCGGCCATACCGCCACACCGGACACTTAGCGATGACCCGACTCCGAATCACCTCCTGCGGCCACGTTTTTATCGCCGAAACGCATCCCGACGCGTCGCAAACCGTGGCCGCCTTCCTGAAGCTGCTGCCGTACCGTCAGAAGATCATTCACGTGCGCTGGAGCGGCGAAGGCTGCTGGGTGCCGCTCGGCGACTTCAAGCTCGAGAACGACGGCGCCGCGGTCGGCTTCGAGAATCACACGAGCCATCCGTCGGTTGGCGACATCCTGTTCTATCCTGGCGGCTTCAGCGAAACGGAGATCCTGATCGCGTACGGGTCGTGCTGCTTCGCGAGCAAGATGGGGCAACTCGCGGGCAATCACTTCCTGACTATCGTCGAAGGCAAGGAAAAACTGCGTGAACTCGGCACCAGGGTGCTGTGGGAAGGCGCACAGGATGTGCTGTTCGAGAAAATCTGAACGAGGGCCGCATACGGATCACATGCAGGATACGTTTCGGCGCATTTGAAATGCGCCGCCAGGCAGGCGGCGAGTCACGCTCGCCGCAGGCACCCCGCCGTTTGCGCGCGCGGGGTGCCGGGTACGGCTACTTGAACAGCTTCATCGCTTGTGAAAGCGTATTGAACACGCCCCATGCCAACGGGAGCGTCACATACAGCCAGAAGACGGCGAGCTTGACCTTGTTGGTCGGATGCACTGCTTGAATGGTCGACATGTGGGTCTCCTTAGGCGCCTTTGGCGAGTTGAGCGTCGGTCATGTGATGCTTGTCTTCCACACGCTTGACCAGCAGGTTGCAGACGAAGCCGATCACCAGCAGCACGACCATGATGTGGATCGTCATCGTGTAGGCGTCCGCCTTCGCTACGCCTTGCGACACCTGGTACGCACGGATGTAGTTCACCAGCACCGGACCCGCGACGCCTGCCGCGGCCCATGCGGTCAACAGGCGGCCGTGAATGCCGCCGACGAACGCGGTGCCGAACATGTCCGCGAGATACGCGGGCACCGTCGAAAAGCCGCCGCCGTACATCGACAGAATCACGCAGTAGGCGAGCACGAACAGCGCGATCTGGCCGGAAGCCGCGAAGCCGGGCACGAGGTAGTACAGCACGGCGCCGAGCGCGAAGAAGATGAAGTAGGTGTTCTTACGGCCGATCCAGTCGGAAGCCGAGGCCCACACAAAACGGCCGCTCATATTGAACAGCGAGAGCAGGCCGACAAAACCAGCCGCCGCGGCTGCCGTCACCGTGTCCTTGAAGCTCTCCTGAATCATCACCGAAGCCTGGCCGAGAATGCCGATGCCGGCCGTCACGTTCAGGAACAGCACCAGCCAGATCAGATAGAACTGCGGCGTCTTCAACGCCTGATCGATATGCACGTGATTGTGCGAAATCATCTTCTTCTGCTGGGTCGCGGGCGGCGTCCAGCCGGCCGGCTTCCAGTCGGCGGGCGGCACGCGGATCGCGAGCGCGCCGATCGACATCGAGATGAAATACGCGATGCCGAGCACGACGAACGTTTCCGCCACGCCGATGCTGGTCGCGCTGCGGAAATGGTTCATCAGCGCCACCGACAAAGGCGCGGCAATCATCGCGCCGCCGCCGAAGCCCATGATCGCCATGCCGGTCGCCATGCCGCGGCGGTCCGGGAACCAGCGGATCAACGTCGACACCGGCGACACATAACCGAGCCCAAGCCCGATTCCGCCGATCACGCCGTAGCCGAGATAGAGCAGCACGATCTGATGCAGATACACCCCGAGCGCGGAAATGAGAAAGCCGCCGCCGAAGCAGCATGCCGCGGTGAACATCGTGCGGCGCGGGCCGACGTGCTCGAGCCACTTGCCGGCAAAGGCCGCCGACAAGCCCAGGAATACGATCGCCAGCGAAAAGATCCAGCCGAGCGACGTCAGCGACCAGTCATCGGCGGCGGATTGCGTAATGCCGATAACCTTGGTCAGCGGGCCGTTGAACACGGAAAACGCGTAGGCCTGGCCGATACAGAGGTGGACGGCGAGGGCCGCGGGCGGAACCATCCAGCGCGAAAAGTCCGGCTTGGCAACGGTGGCCTCTTTGGAAAAGAAGGGGGCAGAGCCTGAATTCCCGCTCGGCTCAATGATGCTGCTCATGGTCGGTCTCCGGTGTGACGAATGCTTTGTTATCGGCGTTTAATGCGAAATGCTTTAGGTGCCATCGCCTAAAAATCGCAGGTTTGCGTGCCGCGGATATATGCGTTTTGATTTCATATGGCGTGCAAGAACTCGGGCTGAGACCTGCTGGGTCGAACGATAGGACGCGTAGCCAGCCTTGGCAATATGAGATGAAGATGCATAAGGCATTAATCTGGCGAAATATGACCGGGATGGATCGAATTGCGGCAAAGCGGCGTGAAAGTTGCGGAGCGAGCTAGCTAGCGAATGTGCCCGGGGGATGAAAGGTGGAGCAGAAGGTGACCTGAGCTGCAGATTCCAGGAAAACGGCGCATTCCTATATGACGGGGTGACGGGGTCGAGCGACACCGCCCGAAAGCGGTAAGAAAAGGAAATCCTGCGCCCAGAACAAAACGGGCCGGCCGTGGCCCCTTCGCCACGCCGGCCCGTCATCGTCAATGATGGATTGCCGGAAATCAGGCTATCGTGCGTCCGGTTTTCATCTTTGCCGCCACGAGCACCGAGATCAGGCAGCCGATCGCCAGATAAGCGGCGACCGGGTGCCACGAGCCGCCGGCAAAGCTGACCAGCGCCACCGCGATAAACGGCGTGAAGCCGCCGCCGACCACGCTCGCCACCTGATAGCCCACCCCCGCGCCGCTATAGCGATACTCGGTGCCGAACAGTTCGGTGAACATCGGTTGCTGAACGCTGACCACCATGTCGTGCGCGATATTGGCGAGCATCACGGCGAAGACCACGATCCACACGGTCGAGCGTGCTTCCAGCGCGAGAAAGAACGGCACCGCGCTGAACATGCCGACCAGCGCGCCGACGATATACACGCGGCGGCGGCCGAAGCGGTCCGCGAGCCAGGCAAAGCACGGAATCGTCACGCAGCTCAGCCCGCCCACCAGCAGGCCGATCGTGAGAAAGAATTCGCGCGGCATGTGCAGATTCGCCGTCGAGTAGTTCAGCGCGAACGCCGTCACGATATACATGGTGAACAGTTCGGCAAGCCGCAGCGCGATGATCAGCAGGAACGCCTTCGGATGCCGCAGCAGTGCTTCCACGATCGGCAGCCGCACGCTGTGCTCGCCGTGCTCGCCGACTTTTTCGACGAACTCCTTCGATTCTTCCATGCTCGAGCGGATCCACAGCGCGATCAGCACCAGCACGACGCTAAACAGAAACGGCAGACGCCAGCCCCAGCTCAGGAACGACGCGTTGTCCATCGAACGGCTAATGAGCGTGACGAGCCCAGTCGACAGCACGAGGCCCACGCCGTAGCCGACCTGCACGCCGCTGCTGTAGAACGCTTTTTTCTTCTCCGGCGCGCTTTCGACCGCCATCAAAGCCGCGCCGCCCCATTCGCCGCCGACCGCGAAACCCTGGATCGCGCGCAACGTCACGAGCAGCACCGGCGCCCACCAGCCGATGGTGGCGAAGGCCGGCAGCAGACCGATCGCGGCGGTTGAGAGGCCCATCATCATCACCGTGAGGACGAGCATGCGCTTGCGTCCGAGCCGGTCGCCGTAGTGTCCGAACACGAAGCCGCCAAGCGGCCGGAACAGAAAGCCGACACCGAAGGTGGCGAACGCCGCGAGCGTGCCCATCGCCGGGCTGACCTTCGGAAAGAACGCTGAGTTGAACACGAGCGCGGCGACGATGCCGTACAGAAGAAAGTCGTACCAGTCGACCACGGCGCCGACGAAGCTGCCGAGCGCCGCCTTGCGTGCCCGGTTGCGCGCCGTGCGGTTGTCGGCCATTGCGGCCGTCTGGATGGTGGTACTCATGACGGTGTCTCCTTGTAACTCTCGGGCTGCTGGGTGCTCGGGCGGTAGATCCGAAGCGGTGGCCGCCGCCGGCCCCATTGCAGGATTTCCGGAAGGTTAATGATGTGAGACGGATCACACAATCCGCATTCGGGTGAAATTGCGCGATAATCGAACGCGAGTGCGCGAATAGCGCGCGTTTTGCGCGTTTACACCGAGCGTCCCGAGTTTCGGCGAAGCGGGGAAGCGTCCGGAGTGCGCCCGTGCTACCTTGATGGCGTCGTCTGAAAAACAACATGCTCTGATATACTGAATACAGAATATTGACTTATGCGGCATTGCAGCATATGATTGAGTCATTCGTTCACTCAATCACCCGGAGTTACAAATGGAACTTGTTCCTCTCGCCCTGCTCGCCGTTGCTTTCGTAGGCTTAGGGTCTGCCGCCACCGTCCTGTTGACTCGCTGGATTCCACAGCCGGTCGCGCAACTCGCAGCGCAACATGGCCGATTCGTCGGCCTGGGCGAACAGCGCGTCGGGGTAGCGGCAGCACCGTATCGTGCACATGTTCAACATGAGGCGATGAATGTCGTCAGAACTTCAAACTGAAGCAGTGGCAACACCACTGACGTTGTCATTACAGCCGATCGGCGCAAGCGCGAGCTTGCGCGATCAGGCGTATGCCATGCTCCGCCAGGCCATTGCCGATGCGGATATCTACCAGTCTCGCGAGGAAATCCGTCTCGACGAACGCGTGCTGAGCGAGTCGCTCGGCGTGAGCCGCACGCCGGTGCGCGAGGCGATGACGCTGCTCGAGCAAGAAGGTTTTCTGCGCATGGTGCCGCGGCGCGGCATCTATATTGTGCGCAAGAGCAAGCGCGAAATCGTCGAGATGATCCAGATGTGGGCCGCGCTCGAAAGCATGGCGGCGCGCCTGGCCACGCTGCACGCCACAGACGAGGAAATCGCCCGGCTGCGCCATATGTTCGACCATTTCCGCGACGCCACGCCGGCAGAGCACATTGCCGAATACTCGGACGCGAATATCGCGTTTCACCAGGCGATCGTCGAGTTGTCGAAGTCGCGGATCATTCTCGACACGATCAAGAACATCTTCATCCACGTGCGCGCGATCCGGCGCATGACCATTTCGCAGAGCGACCGCGCCTCGCGCTCGATCGTCGACCATCTGCGCATTATCGAGGCGCTTGAACAGCGCGATACCGAACTGGCCGAGCGGCTTACGCGTCAGCACTCGCTTGATCTCGCTGCGTTTGTCGAGGCGAATTGCGACTTCCTGGATTGACGCGCGCTCAGGTATTCGAATGTCATAGCGAATGAGAAGGCCTGCGGTGATGAAAACACCGCAGGCCTTCTTTGTTTCGCCGCGCCTTCATCCGCAACTCGTTACCGCTTCGTCGCCAACGCTGCCTCCCTCCGCGCCGCGGCCGATTGCGCGCACGGTCGGCGCCGCCGTGCCGTAGGTCCGTAATACGCCTTCACCTGATATTCGCCAATTTCACAGCCTTCCGCCGACGTGGCTCGCACAGGCATGCGGGATAAACCTCGCTTGACGTGCTTCCAAATGTGGTATGTGATATATCAAATACTGCGCAAGGCGGTGTAAAAAGATCGCCCGACATTCCCAGGCAGGCGAAAGCAAGACGCGTACTTCAGGAGACTACATGGGCAAGGCACTCGACGGTGTGCGCATTCTCGATTTCACGCACGTGCAATCGGGTCCGACCTGCACGCAGTTGCTCGCATGGTTCGGCGCGGACGTGATCAAGGTGGAGCGGGCCGGCGCGGGCGATATCACGCGTGAGCAGTTGCGTGACATTCCCGACGTGGACAGCTTGTACTTCACGATGCTCAATCACAACAAGCGCTCGGTCACCATCGACACGAAGAACCCGGAAGGCAAGCAGGTTCTCGAGGCGCTGATCCAGACGTGCGACGTGCTAGTGGAAAATTTCGCTCCAGGCGCGCTGGACAGGATGGGCTTCACGTGGGAGCGGATTCAGGAGTTGAATCCACGCATGATCGTCGCCTCGGTGAAGGGCTTCGGCCCTGGACCCTATGAGGATTGCAAAGTCTATGAGAACGTCGCGCAATGCGTGGGCGGTGCGGCTTCAACCACCGGCTTCGACGACGGCCCACCTGTCGTGAGCGGCGCGCAGATCGGCGACAGCGGCACGGGTTTGCATCTGGCGCTAGGCATCGTCACCGCGCTCTATCAGCGCACGCACACCGGGCGCGGCCAGAAGGTGCTTGCCGCGATGCAGGACGGCGTGCTCAACCTGTGTCGCGTGAAGCTGCGCGACCAGCAGCGGCTCGAACGCACCGGCGTGATGAAGGAGTATCCGCAATATCCGAACGGGACGTTCGGTGAAGCGGTGCCGCGCGCGGGCAACGCATCGGGCGGCGGCCAGCCGGGCTGGATTCTCAAGTGCAAGGGTTGGGAGACCGACCCCAACGCATACATCTACTTCATCACGCAGGCGCCGGTGTGGGCGAAGATCTGCAACGTGATCGGCAAGGAGGAATGGGCCACCGATCCCGACTATGCGACGCCCGCCGCGCGCCTGCCGCGCCTGAAGGAAATCTTCGCCGAGATCGAGCGCTGGACGATGACGAAGACCAAGTTCGAGACTATGGAAATCCTCAACAGGCACGACATTCCGTGCGGACCGATTCTGTCGATGAAGGAAATCGCCGAGGAGCCCTCGCTGCGCAAAACGGGCACGATCGTCGAAGTGGAACATCCGACACGCGGCAAGTATTTGACGGTTGGCAATCCTATCAAACTGTCGGATAGCCCGACTGAAGTGAAGCGCTCACCGCTGCTTGGTGAACACACCGACGAGGTCATGGCCGAGCTCGGCTATTCGCCCGAGCAGATCAGCGCATTGCGCGCCGTCGGGGCGATCTAGGCGCAGAGAGATGGTGCATGCTGCCCATCGCTCGCTGAGCGAGCGATGCAGGCAGCGCCTTCGACCGGACCGGGTGAGCGAACGGAAAGTGTTCGATCGCGACGGTAAGCGTCGTCTGACTAGTGGGCTGATTTCAGATCCATCGGCCTCGCGCCATGGCATCGCAACACGGAGGAGCACGCATGCCGCAACCGTCTGAGAGTACCGTATGGGTGGGCGTGTTGTGTTTGCTTGCTACTGTGTTGGGAGCGCTGCTGGGTGTTGCGCTTGCCACACTTGGACAACTGCCGCTTGCGCGGCGGCCAATGCGCCGGCCTGACTGGCACGCCGGCGCATTGGCCGCCGCGCTCGCGACACTTCTTGCAGCCGGCATTGGCGCTAGCGGTGGTGTGATTGCTGCCGCCGCGACGGGCGCCGCGTTCGGCGCGTGGCGGGTGCGCAAACGCAATCTGATGCGACGGCCGCTGCTCGGTGCGTTGTTCGGTATCGCCATGGGGCTCGCTGTCATGACGGGCGGGTTTGCGCGCTATCTGTCCTCTGCGGCGCAGGCGAACGTCGAGCGTATCGAGCTTTATGCCGCGGTATTCATGGGCGCGTTGATCTTCGCCGCGTCGGCGATCGCATTCTGCAAACTGCGCGGTGTGTTGCAGTTGAGCGCGGCGGCGCGTCCGGGCCACCGCATCGTCAATCTGTTCGCGCTGCTGCTGTGCGGATGGCTCGGCTATGGCTTCGTCACCGAACAGGCGCAGCCGTTCGGTTTCGCCGCGCTGCTCGCGATGAGCGCGCTGGCCTGTGCAATGGGCGTGCATTTGATGGTCAGCCGCGAATATTTAAACAGACACGCGAGTGATCACGATTCACACGCGGCGCATGCGTTCGCCGCACGTTGCGATGGGCTCATGGCGGGAAAGCCGGGGCTGCTCGCGCGCATCGAATGGCACGGTGGAGAAGAGCAGGTCTGGGCGCTGCGCGAGATAGCGCCGGGCATGATGCGCACGGCAGCATACCGGCACCGTCGCGGCAGGCATCACAGCGGGAGCGTGGATGGGCAAAAGCGTCGGTGTACCCGCCACCGGCCCACTCATTCCGCGATGCGCCGTCAAATATGAATGCACGTACCCATCGAGCGGCAATGGCGGCACCTGGCGAGATTGCTGCGATCCCGCCGAAGCCCTCAGTCGCCTGCCGACGCGAACTCGCTGTAGTACTGGGCCTTCCTTTGCAGGATCAGTTGTGCAAGAAAGTCGGCGTCGTACGCCCGGTGAAGATGGGCGTGAAACCGCTCGACGTAGGCAGTGATACGCGCCGCTTCACCGTTGAATTCCTTGAGCACGTCGAGCGTGGCATGGTCCCAGCGAAAGCGCAGGCCGAGATCGCTGAAGGCGGCATTGTAGGCGCTCAGATGCGCGTCGTCGGGACTGTTTGCGGTGGTACGGGCGGCGCGCGTGCTGGCACGAGACTCAACCGAAGCGTAGGTCATGATCGGCCTCCTGGGCTGACAAGTAATCAAACCAGCTTGCAGAATAGAAGTACTGATCAATTTGCAATAGTTAAAGTTTTATTGGATGACTATAGCCTAGCGCTTATATACGCTCAGTTCCCGTACTCGCGTGATCTTCTCGATCAGGTTCGCGCCTTCCTCCATCAAGAAGCGTTTGAAGGCGACCGCGACCGGCGGCAGGCGTTTGTTCTTCCGATGCACGACGTACCAGTTGAGCATCACGGGAAAGCTCTCGACATCGAGCACGACGAGATGGCCCAACTGCAATTCGAGGCTGATCGTATGCGCGGACAGGAACGCGATCCCCATGCCGGCAATCACGGCCTGCTTGATCGTCTCGGTGCTCTTGATCTCCATGGCGATCTTGGGGTTGGCAAGACGTCCGGCGAAGCCTTCTTCCATCGAATTCCACGTGTCCGAGCCGCGCTCGCGCACGATGAAGGCTTCGCTCGCCAATTGGCTGATCTTGATGTTGCGCTTGTTCGCGAGCGGATGCGTGGGCGCCGCCACGATCACGTAAGGGTGCGGCGCGAACGGCTCGTTGGTCGCGTCGGTTTCGTGCGGCGGGCGCACCATCACCGCGAGGTCGGTCTGGTTCGTCGCGAGCTGATGCAGCAATTCGTCGCGATTGTGCACTGCGAGATTGAGCACAACGCCCGAGTAGCGGCGCGTGAATTCGGCCAGCACGCGCGGAAAGAAGTAATCGCCGGCGCTGATCACCGCGACATTCAGCTTGCCGCCCGAAACGCCCTTGAGTTGGCCCATGGCTTCGTCGACTTCGTGGAACTGCTGAATGATCGCGCGGCTGTAGTGGAGCATTTCCGTGCCGGCCGGCGTCAGGTAGATCTTTTTGCCGAGCTGTTCGAACAGCGGCAGCCCGGCGTGCTCCTCGAGTTGGCGCACCTGCGTGGAGACGGCGGGCTGTGTCAGATGCAATTCCTCCGCGGCACGCGAGAAGCTCAGGTGGCGCGCTACCGTTTCGAAAACCTTCAATTGCCGCAGAGTCGCATTGCGCATCGTCATGGCCGATGTATAAGCAAACGTGAATCCACATAATAACAAACTTTAATTATTAGTAATTCAGCAATGACCCTAGCATGGCTCTCATAGAAAGCGAAATTGCCGCTGCCGTATTCGGGTTAACGCTTGGATTTTGAGGCCTGACGCACAAAGCGGCGAAAGATTTTGTTGCAGCGCGGACCTTAATTGATCGGAATAAAGAACCTTACAAAAGCGATGAATTAAGCGCTGCGGCTTTAAAGAAAACGGGTAAAAAGACATATCAAATATTCCCGAAAAACAAGGCTTTCGGGTCATAACGACAAGATGGACCGGATACGGCACGGCGTGTTGGCCGGCCAGATTAAATAAATAGCGGAGACAAGGCACATGGACAATATCACTCAGCAGAAGACGGCCCGGGCGTTTTGGGCGAACCGTTGGTGGCAACTCGTCATCGGCATGGTGTGCATGGCACTGGTGGCGAATCTGCAATACGCATGGACGCTGTTCGTCACGCCGATGAACGCACGGCATCACTGGGGCGAAGCTTCCATTCAACTTGCCTTCGCTATTTTCATCCTCACTGAAACGTGGCTCGTGCCGGTCGAAGGCTGGCTGGTCGACAAGTTTGGACCACGACCCGTGGTCGCGGGCGGAGCGATATGCGCGGGCATCGCGTGGGTCATGAATTCGTATGCGACGACGTTGCCGGTTCTGTACACCGCTGCGGTCATCGCGGGGATCGGTGCGGGTGGCGTGTACGGCACCTGCGTCGGCAACGCATTGAAATGGTTTCCCGATCGTCGCGGTCTCGCGGCGGGTCTCACGGCCGCGGGCTTCGGCGCCGGCGCGGCGGTGACGGTGATTCCGATCGCCAACATGATTACGCGCTCGGGATATGAGCACACGTTCTTCTTCTTCGGCATCCTGCAGGGCGGCTGCATTCTGGCGCTGGCGATGCTGCTGAAGAAACCTGACCTGCGCCAGCGAGCCGCGCCGAAAAGGAAATTCGCGGTGTCGAAAGTCGACTACACGCCTGGCCAGATGATCAAGACGCCCGTGTTCTGGGTGATCTACGTGTCGTTCGTCGCAGTGGCGGCGGGCGGCCTGATGGCGACCGCGCAAATCGGACCGATCGCGAAAGACTGGGGGCTCGCCGGTATTCCGATGACGATCTTCGGCATGAGCTTGCCTCTGCTCACGGCCACGCTCTCAATCGACAACATCTGCAACGGCTTCACGCGTCCGTTGTGCGGCTTCATCTCCGACAAGCTCGGCCGCGAGAACACGATGTTCGTGATCTTCATCGGCGAGGGCCTGGCGTTGCTTGGCTTGATGGAGTACGGCAGCAATCCGTATGCGTTCATGACGTTCGCCGCGTTGATCTTCCTCTTCTGGGGCGAAATTTTCTCGATCTTTCCAGCGATCTGCGCCGATACCTTCGGCAGCAAGTATGCGGCGGCCAATGCGGGCACCCTGTACACCGCTCGCGCTGGATCGAATCGCACAACGAATCTCAAGAGCTCCCAGGTGCGCTGGCGGTAGCCGGTAGTAAGTCCTCGCGGCTAAGCCACTGGCCCGAGCAAACGGGGGAATAGAGTGAGTCCCCGTGCCCCAGGTAAGTCATGAACGTTTCGCTGCAGCAGCTCAAGGTATTTGTCGCCGTCGCGCGCGAGCGGAGTTTTACTCGCGCGGCGCGTCAATTCGATCTGACGCAATCTGCGGTGAGCCGCTGCGTGCGCGAGCTTGAAGACTCGCTCGATCTGAAATTATTCGATCGCACCACGCGCCAGGTAGAACTGACGAATGCGGGCGCCAGTCTCGAGCGAAGAATCGGCCGCCTGCTTGACGAAATCGAGCTGACGTTGCGCGAGGAACGCGCTGCCTACGACGGCCACACTGGCGTGGTGGCGGTGGCCAGCAATCCAGTGTTGTCATCGAGTTGGGTGGCGCAGGGGCTCGCGCGTTGCGCGACGGCTTTTCCCGAACTGATCGTATCCGTGGAGGACCGGCCGCAAAGCGGCGTGCTCGCGAGTGTCGAGCAAGGCGAGGTGGACTTCGGCGTGGTCTCCATGGCCGAGCCTCTCGCGGGTGATCTGTTGCACGCGCAAGTGGTTTTCACGACGCCGCTGCATGCGGTAATGCCGCCCACGCATCCGCTGGCGCGCGAGGCCAGTGTTGCGTGGAGCGCGTTGCAGGAATGGGCGCTCGTCACGCTGAATGCCGATGCGGGCGTACGCGCGGCGCTTGAACTTGCTTTCAGCGCGAACGGACTGAAACGGCGGCCGGTGCAGGAATTCGGGCATGTCGCGGCGGTATTGCGCATGGTCGAACTCGGTCTTGGCGTCGGCGTTTTACCCGTCGACGCACATTGGCCTCCGCTGGCCGCATCGCTGGTTAGCCGCCCGCTCTCGCCAGGGATGAATCTTGCGACGCTGCTCGTGCATCGTCGCAACCGCTCGCTCAGACCGAACGCCGCGGCGGCCTGGGCGCAGTTCGCGGCACACGCCGCGGCGCCTGCGGCTGCCGCTGCCGCCGACGCGGCGTTGTCCGTTTCTCAAGGGCTTATGTGGCCGACGGTGGCGCGAAGCGGCGCCGTACTGCACGAGCCTTAGGCGAACTCGCGCTCGAAGCCGGTGTACCGCCGGGAGTACTGAATATCGTCATCGGAAAGGGACGTGTGGTCGGCGATGCGCTGGTCGCGCACCCCGGCGTCGACAAGGTGACGTTCACGGGCTCGCGCATTCTTGCTCATCGTGATGTGTACGACGAAGCGGTCGAACGCGTCGCGGCGCGGGCGAAGTCGATCAAGGTCGGCGATCCGTCGGCGCGCGAAACGTCGATGGGGGCCACTCATTTCCGCGGCGCGGATGAAGACGGTGCTGGGTTACGTAGACACAGGACGGTCCGAAGGCGCATCGCTCGTGACCGGCGGCGTGCGGGTGGGTGAACGCGGCGGCTTCTTTGTCGAGCCGACTGTGTTCGCTAACGTCGAGCATGAAATGCGTATTTCGCAGGAGGAAATCTTCGGGCCGGTGGCGAGCGTGATTCGCTTTAACGACGAAGCCGACGCGATACGTATTGCCAACGGCACCGTGTATAGCCTCGCGGCGGGCGTATGGAGCGCGGATACCGGCCGGGTGCACCGGGTCGCGCGGGATCTGCGAGCGGGAACCGTGTGGATCAACACTTAGGGCTACACCGATGTGTGTTTGCCGTGGGGCGGTTCCGGAGATTCCGGATTCGGCCGCGAACACGGCGATGTTGCGATTGAAAACTTCACCGAGCCGAAGGCGGTGTGGCTGGCGATCGATCAGTAAACCGGCACATCGGTTTTTAAAAAAAGATCGAACGCTTTGCGCGTTCGATCTTTTCCTTAGCAGCTTTGAACAGCGCTTAAGCCCGTGTGCGTTCAATCGCCCTGCAGCGCCATCCTCTCGCGTAGTTTGACGAGTGCAAGCACCACGTCGATGGTCGGCGTGGGTTCGCCAACGAGAAGGCCCATTTCCTGCACTACCGTCAGTAGCGGATCGATCTCCATGGGCCGGCGATTCTCCAGATCGACCAGCGTGGACGTTTTATGCGCGCCGACCGCGCCCGCACCGTCGATACGTTTTTCCACGTCGACGCGAAAGTGCACGCCGAACTGATCGGCGATGCGCTTGGCCTCGAGCATCATCGTGCGCGATACCGCGCGCGTGCCGGGGTCGCTCGTGAGGATATCTAACGTGGCGTGTGTCAATGCACTGATCGGATTGAAACACAGGTTGCCCCACAGCTTGAGCCAGATTTCGTCGCGGATATTGTCGCGAATCGGCGCGTCGAAACCTGCCGCCTGCATGATCTCGTGCAACTGCTGAATGCGCGGCGTGCGTTCGCCGCTCGGCTCGCCGATCGGGAATTTCTTGCCGTAAACATGCTTGATGACACCCGGTTCGACGATTTCGGCGGCGGGATACAGCACGCAGCCGATCGCACGTTCGGGGCCGAGCTTGGTCCATTGCGCGCCGTCCGGATCGATGCTCGCGAGGCGCGTGCCGGCGAACTTGCCGCCGTGCTGATAGAAGTACCAATAGGGAATGCCGTTGACGCCGGTGACGATCGCCGTGTGTTTGCCAAGTAGCGGCTGCATCGCATCGACCACGCTGGGCAACGAGTGCGCTTTCAGCGTGACGATCACGAAGTCCTGCACGCCGAGTTCGCTCGGATTGGACGTGCAGCGTACCGGCGCGCTGAACGTTTCTCCATCCATGATCAAACGCGCGCCGTGTTCGCGCATTGCCGCGAGATGCGCACCGCGCGCGACGAAACTCACGTCAGCGCCGGCGCGCGCCAACTGCACGCCCATCATGCCGCCAATCGCTCCCGCTCCGAAGATGCAGATCTTCATGATGCTGTCTCCTGTGACTATGTAAGTCGTTTGCCCGATGCCGCTTCTCGCCGTGCAAGGCGGCGGGTCACTAATCGAGCATAAGGGCCCGGCGTGATTACAGATAGTTAAAGTTTCTCGATCGATGCATTAGGGATCGGTTATGAAAGTGGGAGTTCGCTCACAGGCGACAAAAACGGATTGGGCGGGCCCGTTGAGAGTGATGCCATGAAGTCGAACGTTGATTTGGAGCATTTCGCTGGGTTGTTGTTTGCGGTAGCGGTGCGCGAGTTGCATGACGTTGAAACGCGTTTTCAACGCTATGGCGAGGCCGAGCGCCAAGCCTGGTGTGATGCCAATGGTGATTTGTTCATCCCGAAGCCGGGATTTCGCCGATATGGAGAGCGTGCTGGCGCGCCTGCTCGACGTGATGTTGATAGCACTGGGCGCTGCGTTGGCTTCGCACTTTTTCTTGCCGGAAATGGGCCACTCGATCGTCGAGGGCGCGTTCGTCGCGTTCGTCGCGTTCGACATGGCGCTTGCGATTCTGCTGTTGCCGTTGTTCCGAATTTACGACTCGTGGCGTTTACGACTCGTGGCGTGGCCGCTCCAAATTTCGTCTGAACGTGAACATCGTGTTCGGCTGGATCGTGGTGCAGGCCTGCGGTCTTGCCTGATGTTCAGCCTCCATTTCGCGGATCTGGTGCGTGAGTTGGACCGTGATGACGGCAGTGGGTCTTGTGGCGTCGCGGTGCTCGGGCGGATGAGACGCGCCGGGCGCAATTTGCGCATGGTCGCCGTGGTCGGCGTCGGCGCGCATCGCGACAGCGTGATCGCCAACATCGTGAGTTCCCCAAGCGCGGGCTTTCGAGCGGTTGCCACGTTCAACACGTGCCAAGGTAGTGAGCCGGATTTTCCGGGTTTGCCGTCGTTTGCGCATCTGCGTAAATTTGCAGACTGGGTGCGTGGCGAACAGATCGAGGAGGTATGGCTAGCGCTACCGATGTCCGAAGAGCACACCGTGTTGCGGATCATCGACGAATTCAGTGGTGACCTCGTCAATTTGCGCTTTATTCCCGACGTACGCAGTCTCGCGATGTTCGACCGGAACGTCGTGGATCTGATCGGCACGCAATAGAACACGACGACCAATACCGGACCATCGTCGATGGTTATATCCATCGTTACAGGATCAAGCCGGGCATCACCGGGTGGAGCTTTCACGCTGTATATCTATCGCATTGCACACCTGCTTCATCGCTTGCGCGTGCCTTTTCTGCCGTGGGCCTTGAAGGCTGGCGGTGCCAGGTAACGATATCGTCATTGCACCCAACGTCGTGATTGGCGGCCGTGGCCAGCCGGGCGCGCCGGTGATTGGGGACAACGTTCTGATCGGGGCGGGCGCGTGCCTATTGGGACCGGTGACGATCGGACGCAACGTGAAGATCGGTGCAAACGCGGTCGTGACATCCGACGTGCCGCCAAATGTGACGGTAGTAGGCGTTCCGGCACGAATCGTTCAGCCGCAATAATCGGCTGAGCAATGTGAACTGAACGAGATGCAGCCGCCTTCAGTTCACCGACTTCACAAACCCCGGATCGCTAATCAACGCATCAACGCTCAGCTTGACCGTATCTTCGATAGCGATGGGACTGCTGGTGAATTTAGGTGACTTCCGGCTGACCGTCTTCGAGGTTGTGAACACAACCTTCCGGGTCGCGGCATCGGTCACCACATAGCGCATCTTCAACGTCCAGAACGCCGGCGACCGCGCGTCGTCCACGGTGAATTTCTCGATGCTGCCGCTCAGCACCTTCTTGCCGTCGTCCAGATGAAAACCGGCGACCTGCAAGCTGTTCGCGATGCCGTTGCGCACCGCTTCGTTGATGTCGTCTTTTAGCACGATGCCGGTCATCGCCGTGTTTTCGATGCGGTTAGGCGAAACGTGTCCGATGCGAGCCGGCATGTAGACAAAGTCGCGGGCGGGGGCGACGGTGAGCCGTCCCGTTGACTGCGACTGCGCAACCGGGTGGGGCGCGGTATTCAGGCCGAACCACGACCATGAGCAGGCGGACAGCATTAACGGTAGCGCAAGGGTGCCGCAGCCCTTGAGCACGGTGCATGTCAACGTCAGGGACGTGGGGCTAAGCGTCTGCCGCAAGGACTGGATTCGTTGCGGCGACTCAGGCGCTATGCAGGGAGAAGCGGCGATCGAGGTCAGAGGAGTGCCCTTTTTAATTGAGTCATCGCGGTAGAGAACAGCATGGTAACAGCGAGCCGCTCGAACGCATCTTCTTAATCGGATCGCGGCGTCCCGGCTGGCGAGGACAATGAAAACCGCGAAACCGTTTCAGAAGAACCCGGCTTTTCCCTGAGTCATATCCACCAGCGCTCGCCTGGCATCGTCGATCGCGGTGACCGGCAAGCGGATGGTCATCCTCACAAGCATCCCGTAGACGCTATCGACAAGCGCATAGTCTTCGGCTTCGAGCCATCTGCGCACTTTTGCTTCATCGGCGTAGCTCACCTCGACGGTTAGCGAAACCTGAGCAATCCTCTCGATCCGCGGCGCATTCAGTAAAGCCGAAGCAATCGCATCGGTATACGCGCGCACCAAGCCACCGGCACCGAGCTTCACGCCGCCGTAATACCGCACGACGGCGGCGAGCACGCCGTCCAGATCGTGATGCCGCAGCACTTCGAGAATCGGCCGGCCCGCGGTACCGGACGGCTCGCCGTCGTCGGACATGCCGGACTGGCCGCCCGCCAGCAGCGCCCAGCACACATGCGTCGCGGCAGGATGCTCCTCGCGCAGACGACGCAATTCGGCCATCGCCGCGTCGCGGTCGGCAACCGGGATCGCATGCGCGATGAAACGGCTCTTGCGGATTTCGAGTTCCGCGGTCAGCGCCGCAGGCAAGGTATAGGTGGGCAAGGCAAAGACTTCGGTGAATGAACATTGCGGACGCACGTGGCCCCGTGAGCGCAATGGTAACGGATCGCCGACGGGTAATCGGCGAAATACCCATGCAAGCTTACGTCGCCGCGCCTGTTGTCGCGCTTTTCGCCGCATCCGCAACGCCCCCTTGGGAAGCGGCGTGTCCCGCAGACTTGACGTGCCTTTCGACCACGTCCACGCCGCACGCCAATCAAACTCGGCCCCTTCGACTACAATCCCTCACTGAACGCGCACACCCGTCTTTGGAACCCCAGCGCGTCAAAGGAGACAACATGCTCGACCTTTCTACCCTGGGAACTTTCGTCGCCGTTGTACTCGGCCTCTTTCTGATTCCAGGTCCAGCCGTGCTGCTGGTTTTAACGCGTACCGTACACGGCGGCCGCAAGGCCGGCATTCTCACGGGCCTCGGTGTCGCCGTGGGCGATTTCGTTCACACGCTGGGCGCGGCGGTGGGCCTCTCGGCCCTCTTGATGACCTCGGCGCTCGCGTTCAATGCGGTGAAGTTCGTCGGCGCGGCGTACCTCGTCTATCTGGGCATTCGCGCCTTGCGCGAAAAGCAGGCGAGCGCGCATATGCCGGCAGTCGCACCGGTGTCCGCCTCCAAAGCCTTCTTTCAGGCGATTCCCGCCGAAGTGTTGAACCCCAAGACCGCGCTGTTTTTTCTCGCGTTCCTGCCGCAGTTCGTGCATCCCGAGCACGGCTCGTCGTTCTTGCAGTTCGCGACGCTTGGACTCATCTTCGTCGGCATGAGCGCGCTTTATACGACGCTGATCGTGTTGACCATTCGGCCGCTGGGCAAACTCGTCAAGCGTCTGACATGGCTCGGCCGCTGGCAAAACAAGATCATCGGTGTGCTGTTCATTTCGCTCGGCCTGCGCGTGGCCACGCAAACGCGCTAACTTAAACCGCCCGCCGTTTCGTTCCCGTCATACGGGGAGCGCTGCAGCGCTTCAGATATTCCGGCACTGCCGTCTCAAACGGCCTTCGCGCGCGTATTTCATCTGGCTCTCGGTGCGAACGGCGAGCCGCTCCTGTTCGGCGCGGCTCGTCTGCCGCGTATCGTCGATGTCGCCCACGCGCAGCACTTCCTGGGCGATCCGGATGCGCAGCCTCATCAACGATTCGCCATGCTCCACCAGCAAGCGTCGGGGACTCAAAGGGTGGAAGACGCATTGCTCAGACGAAATACTGTATATGTGTACAGTATGTTCCGTCTTTTTACGGAACCGCATAGCGGGCGTTTGCGCGCATCACGCCTGCAAGAAGAACCTCAGGCGCTCAGCAAAGCGCGACCATGATCGACGTGGAGACCACGATGATGAACAGGCAGGTTGCGGTGAGGAGATCGTACGGATAGTTCATGGCATAACCATCAAACGTGGCGGGCGGAGAGCCGATCATAGACATAACCGTTCCACATGATTGTTAAGCATTGCCAGGTGCGGTGCACCACGAAGGCGAGCCGGCCGCGTGGGAACGCGGCCGGCCGGATAGCGCGTGGGAGTTCCGCGATTCGATTGCCACGCGCGGCCAGTGATGAAAACGTCGGCGCCGGCGAGTGTGATCCGGCGTTATTCGTCGCTGTGCTGGCAGAAGCGCCGGCCAGGAACATGCGATGCAACGGCCTGAGCGATTTCAAGCGGCGTGCTTTCGGCGGGCACCACCCGGCGGCTGGATTCGGGCGTGTACTTCATCGTCCATTCGACGAGACGGTATGAACGCCCCCAAGGATGCTGCAGTGGGTCCGAGACCTTGCACGAGTGGATCTGGCGCACCCATTCGTTGCCGGGCATGGCGCGCAGATGCGCGAATACCGTATCTTCAACCATGGCTTGACTCCTTCTTCACGGGCATGCGGCCCATCTTTCGGCGCGTCGGCGACACCCTGCGGAAAAAAGCGCCGCCGATGTTCTGGCGGCTCAACAGGGGATGGTGAGCGCCATGGTTACAGGGAAGAATTAAGCCAGACTTAAGATCGGGTAAAAGCGCATGCGTCAGCGCGCAGCCGTTTAAGGCAGCGTTGCTTCCGAAACCGGCATGGCCTTGCCGAGTTCCTTCTTCACGCCTTCGGCGTAACTCGGGTCGACCTTTTCGAACAGCGCCAGTTGCCGGTCGACGATCTCTTGCGTCACGCCCGCCATGGCTTCAGCGATATTGTGGAAGAAGCGCTCGCGCTGCGCCGCGTCGAACAGCTTGTACAACGCACGTGTGTGGCTGTAGTAGTCGTCGTCCTCGCGATGGTTGTAACGCTGGATCGCGCCATCCACTGCAAGCGGCGGCTCGTTCACCGACGCGTCCTGCGGGAATGCCCCGAAGCGATTCGGCTCATAGTTCGGCGTGCTGCCGAGATTGCCGTCCGTGCGCATGCTGCCGTCGCGATGATAGGTGTTCAGGTTCGCCGTGCGCGGCGCATTCACCGGAATCTGATGATGGTTGATGCCGAGCCGGTAGCGCTGCGTGTCGCCGTACGAGAAGAGGCGGCCCTGCAACAGGCGATCCGGCGAGAAGCCGATGCCCGGCACGACATTGGCCGGCGTGAACGCGGCCTGCTCGACGTCGGCGAAATAGTTGTCCGGATTCCTGTTCAGTTCGAGCACGCCGACGTCGATCAGCGGAAACGCCTTGTGCGACCACACCTTGGTGATGTCGAACGGATTTTCCTGACGCGCATGCGCCTCGGCTTCCGTCATGACCTGAATGCAGAAGCGCCATTGCGGGAAGTTCTTCTTTTCGATCTGCTCGAACAGATCGCGCTGCGCGCTTTCACGATCGCGGCCGATCAGCTCGGCGGCCTCGGCATTTGTATAGTTTTCGATGCCCTGTTTCGACTTGAAGTGGAACTTCACGTAGAAGCGCTCGTTCTGCGCATTGATCAGCGAGAACGTATGCGAACCGAAGCCGTGCATCTGCCGGTAGTTCTTCGGAATGCCGCGGTCGCTCATGAGGATCGTGACCTGATGCAGCGATTCCGGATTGCGCGACCAGAAGTCCCACACCATGTTGGCGTCGCGCAAATTGGTTTGCGGATTGCGCTTTTGCGTGTGAATGAAATCGGGAAACTTGAGCGGATCGCGGATGAAAAACACCGGCGTGTTATTGCCGACAATGTCCCAGTTGCCGTCTTCGGTATAGAACTTGACCGAGAAGCCGCGCACGTCGCGCTCCGCATCGGCCGCGCCGCGCTCGCCCGCGACGGTGGAGAAACGCATGAACGTCGGCGTGACCTTGCCGACTTCGAATACCTTGGCTTTGCTGTAGCGGGTGATGTCGTGCGTGACGGTGAGCGTGCCGAATGCGCCGGAGCCTTTGGCATGAACGCGGCGTTCGGGAATGACTTCACGGTCGAAGTGCGCGAGCTTTTCGAGCAGCCAGAAGTCTTGCAGCGTGATCGGGCCGCGCGGGCCGGCGGTTTCGGAGTTCTGGTTATCGCCGACCGGCGCACCGGCCGCGGTCGTCAAAATACGATTCGTCATGGCGTTTCCTTTGCTTGCTTGGCGGGGGAGAATGCACCGGTCGCTTTCGGGGCGACCCATGCGCAACGGCGCGCCGGCTGCCAGATGGTCCGGCGCGCCGCCCAGTCTAGCAATGCTTCTGACGCGGCACGCAATGAAACGTTGTTAAGGGATCTGAATAAAGCAGGTCACGTCGGGCGTATTGGCAGTTCCCGTGTCATGCCTCCCGCAAGACCGTTGCAAACGCTCGAGCCTCTCAAACGCCAGGCGCATCCGGCGGCACCCCGAGCAACTGCAGCGCGCCGCCCGTCACCCCGCTGAACACCGGCCCGGCCACCGTGCCCCCATAGAACGCCTTGCCCGCCGGGTCGTCGATCATCACGGCGACGATCAGCCGCGGGTCGCTCATCGGCGCCATGCCGACGAAAAGCGCGCGGTAACGGTCTTTCGCGTAAGTCGCGCCGACCTGCTTGCGCGCCGTGCCGGTTTTGCCGCCGATCCGGTAGCCTTGCACCGCCGCGGCGCGTCCGGTGCCGCCTTCACCGGTGGCCATTTCCAGCATCGAGCGGATCGCGCGCGCGGTCGCCGGCGTCGTGACCGCATGGCCTTTTTCCGCGGATTGCGTGGCGGCGCCCGCGCCATCGCGCACCAGACTCACGCGATGCATCGTGCCGTCGCCGGCGTAGGCGGTGTAGACCTGCGCCATCTGCAGCAGCGAAGTGGACAGCCCGTAGCCATAGGCCATGGTCGCCTGTTCGATCGGACGCCAGCGTTTGTACGGGCGCACCTTGCCGGACGCCACGCCTGGAAAGGTCAGATCGGGTCTCAAGCCGAGCCCGTATTCCTGATACTTGGTCCAGATTCTTTCGGCCGGCAGATTCAGCGCGAGCTTGGCGAGCGCGATATTGCTCGACTTCTGCACCGCTTCGGCGACGGTCATCACGCCGTGATTCGATGTGTCGTGGATCACGGCCGGCCCGATCTTGTACCAGCCAGGAGCGGTATTGATGACGCTTTGCGGCCGCACCTTGCCCTCGTCGATCGACAGCGCGACGACCACCGGCTTGATGGTCGAGCCCGGCTCGAAGGTGTCGACCACCGCGCGATTGCGCAGTTGCCGCCCGGTCAGGCGGGCGCGGTCGTTCGGATCGAAGCTCGGATAGTTCGCGAGCGCCAGAATCTCGCCGTTGCGCGCGTCGAGCACGACCACGCTGCCGGCTTCGGCGTGGTGCCTGGCAATGGCTTCCTTCAGTTGCGCATAGGCGAGCTGCTGAATCCGCCGGTCGATCGTCAGGTGGATGGTCGCGCCGTTTTGCGCGGGCACCAGCGGCCGGGTCTCGGACACCACGCGGCCGAGCCGGTCGCGGATCACTTCGCGGTGGCCGGGCACGCCGAGCAACTGCTCGTTGGCGGCAAGTTCGACGCCTTCCTGGCCGTTGTCCTCGATATCGGTGAAGCCGACCACGTGCGCCGCCGATTCGCCCTCGGGATAAAAGCGCTTCGAGTCCGCGATCTGCGTGATGCCGGCGAGTCCCAGTTTGTTGAGATGACCGGCGGTGTCGGCATCCACCTGGCGCTTGAGCAGCACGAAGCTCTTGTCACCGTTCAGACGCCGGCGCAATTCCACCAGCGGCAGGTCGAGCAGCTTCGAGAGCGGCGGCAGCGCGGCCTCGTCGATCTGCCTGGGCGTGGCCCAGATCTCGTAGGTCGCGAGGCTGACCGCGAGCATCGAACCATTGCGATCGACGATGCGCCCGCGTGTCGCATCGAGTTCGATGGTGCGCTGATAGCGCTTTTGTCCCTGATCGACGTAGAAGTCCTGGTTCATCACCTGCACCCAGAACGCGCGGCCCGCGAGCGACGCGAACGCCGCGAACACCAGCAGGACGATGAGCTTCGAGCGCCACATCGGCAGGCGCGCGGCCAGCAACCGGTTCTTCGCGACGGGAGCGTAGGGGGCGTGCGGCTCGGATTTCTTCTTCTGGGTCATGGGCTTTGAATCTTTGAATGACAAACCGCGACGAATAGCGGATTAGCTTGCGCCGCCCGAATCGGCGGCGCCGCTCCAATTGTAATAAAAACGTAATCTGTACGCGAGACCTCTGCAAGCTGATAGTGGACGAGCGGCACGTCGCGCACGCCCAAGCGGGCACAAAAAAGCCGCGCGGACTTGAAAATCCGCGCGGCTCTTTCGTTCGATTAATGCGTCAACTCCGACGCGGCGTGTTAAAGAGGCGCTCTCTGCCTGTCGAGCGCCTTCTTTTTTTGGACTTCCGCCAACGTCCGGCAGCCCCTGGAACCAGCCCTCAAGCCGGCAGCGCAAAGCTCGAAATCGCCTCGCGCAGCACGCCCACCTGATCCTTCAGCGAATGGGCCGCGGCGGCGGCTTGTTCGACGAGCGCCGCGTTCTGCTGCGTGACCTGATCCATTTCGCCGACGGCGCGATTGACCTGTTCGATGCCCGCGCTCTGTTCGCGCGACGCATTGCTGATCTCCTCGAGGATTTCGTTCACGCGGCGCACCGACTGCACGATCTCGCCCATCGTCGAACCGGCGTTGGCGACCAGCGACGCACCCGCCTCGACGGTATGCGTCGAGGTCTCGATCAACGCCTTGATTTCCTTCGCGGCCGTGGCCGAGCGCTGCGCCAGGCTGCGCACTTCGGCGGCGACCACCGCGAAGCCGCGCCCCTGTTCGCCCGCGCGGGCCGCTTCCACGGCCGCGTTCAGCGCGAGGATGTTGGTCTGGAACGCGATGCCGTCGATCACGCCGATGATGTCGCCGATCTGCCGCGAGCTGCTGGTGATCTCGCCCATCGTGCGGACCACGTCGTCGACCACGCGGCTGCCGCGCGTGGCCACATCCGCGGCCTGGCCGGCGAGTTGCGCCGCTTGCTGCGCGCTGTCCGCGTTCTGCTTCACGTTGACCGTCATCTGGTCCATGCTCGACGCGGTTTCGACGAGCGCCGCCGCCTGTTCCTCGGTGCGCTGCGAGAGATCCGTATTGCCGGCGGCGATTTCGGTCGCGCCGATATTGATGTTTTCCGTGCCCAGACGCACGCGCGAAACCGTATCGACGAGACCGGCCTGCATCGTGTTCAGCGCATGCAGCAGACTTTGCGTGTCGTCCGGCCGGACCGGCACGCGTGCGGCGAGATTGCCGCGCGCCATCAGTTGCGCGGCTTCCACGGCCACTTCGAGATCGCCGCCGAGCGAGCGGCGAATGCTGCGCAACACCAGCAGCATCACGGCCGTGGCGATCGCGCCGAGCGTGACGGTGATGACGAGCCAGCGCAGCAGATTCGCGTAGAACGCGCTCTGCACGTCGTCCATATACATGCCGGTGACGAGATACCAGTCCCACGGCGTGAAATGCAACGAGTAGCTGGTCTTCGCGACCGGCTTGTCGCTGCCCGGCTTGGACCACAGATAATCGACGAAGCCGCCGCCGTCGCGATTGCCTGCCTTGACGATGTCGACGAACAGATGGTTGCCCGCCGGGTCGGTGAACTGCGCGAGGTTCTTGCCGATCATTTCTTTCTTGATCGGATGCATCAGCATCACGGGCTGCGAGTCGTTGACGGAGATGTAGCCGTCTTTGCCGTAACGCATGGCCGCCAGCGTGTCGAGCGCCTGTTTTTTCGCGTCTTCTTCCGACATCGTGTGCTGTTGGGCGAGCGTGTAGTAGCGGGCCACGATGTGGTTGGCCTGGTCGATCAGCGAGGTCAACTGATCGCGGCGGTCGGCGATCATCGAGGCGCGGTTTTGCCATGCGCCGAAGCCGCCGATCAGGATCAGGCCGATCCAGAGAACGGCGATCATGGAAGCCAGTTTTTTGTTCAGAGTCATAGCAAAGTGGTCGGTCAGAGGTCGGCGCCGCTTGTTCGCTTGCCGCGAGTCGTTTGTCGCTGACTCTGTTTACGGCGTAAGAGCGTTCGATCCACAGTGAGGGGAAACCCGCTGTTTCGCAGCTTCATTCGTCTGATTAAATTGGTTTTTAATGGTGTGAGCCGCAGTGGCGGTTGTCAGGTTTTTATCGTTTCGCTCGGCTTGGTCCCGATATTTTCCGGGCTGGAGACTGCGTATATGACAATATAAAAGTTAATGCGAGATGCGAATTAACAGAATATTAAAAATGTGAAAACAACCCGACCATCAAACACAAAAGTTGAATTGGCAAACCGTGAATCCAAGCCCGGCATGGCTTGCATCAGGACTCCACAAAATGCCAACAAAGTCCAAAATATCGCGCCCGCCTCGGATGCAAAAAACGACACATTTTTCCACTTAAGCGCAACGGGCGAAACGCGCTGTCATCAAAAAGACAAATAAATAAAAATTCCGCTATAGTCGCCATTTTCCAGACGACAGCCGGGCAAAAAGAGTCGAATAAGCCCGCCACCAGGAGTACAAAACATGAACGCCCGCGAACCCGCATTCGTCTCCGCTTCCCGCAGCGCGCGCCTGCGCCAGATGCTGGTCAGCAACGAACTCGAATTCATGATGGAGGCGCACAACGGCCTCTCCGCCCGCATTGTCCGTGAAGCCGGCTTCAAAGCCATCTGGGGCTCGGGCCTCGCGATCTCCGCGCAATTCGGCGTGCGCGACAACAACGAAGCGAGCTGGACGCAAGTCGTCGATAACCTCGAATTCATGGCCGACGCCAGCGATCTGCCGATTCTTCTCGACGGCGACACCGGCTACGGCAACTTCAACAATGTGCGTCGTCTCGTGCGCAAACTCGAACAACGCGGCATTGCCGGCGTATGTATCGAGGACAAGCAATTTCCCAAGACCAACAGCTTCATCAATGGCGA
>WNGR01003639.1_pt1 | contig 28999 bp, 28 predicted proteins | sample 5407581 | NCBI WGS metagenome assembly WNGR01 (sample SAMN13153383, study PRJNA577476) | soil metagenome | isolation source: 80 cm soil or saprolite under Garry oak tree replicate 2 | place: USA:California | collected 2016-06-15
CCCATCAAGGTCAAGACCCCAGCGCCAGACTAGCCCGCGGGCTCACAGTCCCAGAGGAAACACCGGCGTCAGCGGGCAACCCGGCCCCCATTTTCGCGCCTGCGCGGCGTCACCGGAGGGGATATCACGACTAGCCCGAAAATAGGACCTCAGCCGGGCGCGCGGCAGCGCCGGCGGCGGTTTGTGCCGTCGGCTGAGGTGTCGGGCGAGTCAGGCGGCCTGGGTCGGTTCCGGGTCGTCCTGGGCTGGTCCGGGGCGGCAGAGGGTGACTTCCAGGCCGAGTTCCTCGAGTTCGCGGACGTGGTAGGCGATCTTGCGGCGGGTCTGGGCGCGGCGCTCGTAATAGTCCGGTCCGAGGTCCTGGTACCGCATGCCGGGGTTGGACAGGAGCTTGCGGGAGACCTTCAGCTGGGTGTTGCCGACCGCGACGCATGCCTTGTTCTTGCCGCGGCTGCGGGCGAGCTTGCGGTAGCGGGCGCCTTCGCGGGTCTGGGTCTTGCCGGCCGCGACGGCGGTCTCCCCGGTGATGGCGCCCAGGTAGGTGTTGCCTTTCTTGTGCCGGGCACGGCCGTTGCGCTTGCCGGACTGGTGATCCAGCGGGGTCCGCCCGCCCCAGGAGGACAGGTGCCCGCCGGTGGGGAACTTGCTCATGCCGGCGCCGGTCTCGGCGACGGCGTCCTCGGCGGAGCGCCGCCCCCAGCCGGGCATCGACTCGGCCTGGGCCAGCGGCTCCTCATACGGGGCCAGCAGCCGCTCGATCACCTCGGACAGCTTGCCGATCTCGGCGGTCAGGCCGTCGATGCGCTCCAGCATGGCCTTCAGCAGGGCGGCGAGCTCGGGCGTGAAGAACTCCGCGCCTTCCAGGGCGTGCTCCAGCTCGGTGATCTTGCGGCGGGCCCGGGCGCGGGCCAGCTGGGCCAGCGCCTTAGCGTTGCGCTCCCCGGCGATGAGGTGATCCATGATGTCCCGGCCGGTCACCCCGTGCAGGTCGGTGACCACACTGGACAGCTTGATCGCGGCGGATTCCAGCAGCTTCTCCGCGCGGTTCTTCTCCCGGGTCCGCTCCTCGGTCAGGTCCCGCCGGTAGCGGGTGTGCAGCCGGATCACCCGGAACTCCGGGTCCGGCACGAAGCAGGGCCGGACCGCGCCGCGCTCGGAGCACTGAGCCAGCCAGCTGGAGTCCGACGGGTCCCGCTTGGGCCGGCCGGGCAGGTTCTTGACCTGCTTGGCGTCGGCCAGGACGCACTCGAATCCCTCGGCCTCCAGCCGGTAGAACGGCCCCTTCCAGTAGTCGCCCGTGGCCTCCATCACCGCGGCGGGCACCTGCCAGCAGCGCAGCCAGTCCGCTAGCGCCAGCACTCCCCGCCTGGTGGTGGCAAAGCGGCGGGTTTCGCTCGCGCGCCGCGCCGGGTCCTTGTCCGATGGCACCCGTATCGTCGCGTACAGCTCGGCCTTGCCGATGTCGATGCCGCATACCCGGTCCCGGTACAGCGGCTCGCCGGTCACCTCTTCCATCCATCTCCGCCTTCCGTCGTGGACGGCCAGCGCCCAGGGCACTAGCCTGCGAGGCGGGACCGCCCGGGGAGCCGGGGGCTGCGCGGAAACTAGCCCGCGTGCTCGAAGCGACAACCAACGGCCCCATGGGTTCCGGCTCCCGGCGCCAGGCTGACCCGCGGCCTCAGGCTGCGACCAGAGAGAAAACGACGTCACGGGCGGTACCGCCGCCTATTTTCACGCCGGTACGGCGCCGCGCGCAGCGCTATCGGGGGCTGACCCGAAAATAGGACCTCAGCCGGGCGCGCGGCAGCGCCGGCGGAGCCGGCTCGCTGGCCCGCCGGTGATGGTGGCCAGGGGTCAGGCGGCCGGGGTGGTGGCTGCCTGACCGGGTTCGGGTTCGGGTTCGGGGAGGCGGCAGAGGGTGACCTCGAGGCCGAGTGCTTCGAGCTCGCGGACGTGGTAGTCGATCGTGCGGCGGTTCTGGGCGCGGCGCTGGTAGTAGTCGGGGCCAAGGTCCGCATACCGCATGCCGGGGCTGGATAGCAGCTTGCGGGAGACCTTCAGCTGGGTGTTGCCGACCGCGACGCAGGCCTTGTTCTTGCCGCGGCTGCGGGCAAGCTTGCGGTAGCGGGCCCCCTCGCGGGTCTGGGTTCTCCCGGCGCAGACGGCGGTCTCGCCGAGGACGCCGCCCAGGTAGGTGTTGCCCTTCTTGTGCCGGGCCTGGCCTTTGCGCTTGCCGGACTGCTTGTCCAGCGGGGCGCGCCCGGCCCAGGACGCCAGGTGACCCCCGGTGGGGAACCGGGTCATGCCGGCGCCCGTCTCGGCGACGGCGTCCTCGGCGGAGCGGCGCCCCCAGCCGGGCATCGACTCGGCCTGGGCCAGCTGCTCCTCATACGGGGCCAGGAGCTCCTCGATCACGGCGGTGAGGTCGCTGACCTGGGCGTCGATCTGGCCGATGCGCTCCAGCATGGTTTTGAGCAGGCGCGCGTGGTGACCGGTGAAGAACTCCGCGCCTTCCAGGGCGTGCTGCAGCTGGGTGATCTTGGCCCGGGCACGGGTGCGGGCCAGCTGCGCGAGGACCTTCGGGTCCCGCTCCCCGGCGATCAGGTGGTCCATGATGTCGCGGCCGGTGACGCCATGCAGGTCCGTGATGACCGACGACAGCTTGATCGCGGCGGTTTCCAGCAGCTTCTCCGCCCGGTTCTTCTCCCGGGTGCGCTCGTTGATGAGGTCGCGGCGGTAGCGGGTGTGCAGCCGGATGACCCGGAACTCCTTCGTGGCGACGAAGCACGGCCGGACCGCGCCGCGCTCGGAGCACTGCGCCAGCCAGCTGGAGTCCGACGGGTCCCGCTTGGGCCGGCCAGGCAGGTTCTTGACCTGCCGGGCGTCGGCGAGGACGCACTCGAAGCCCTCGGCCTCCAGCCGGAAGAACGGCCCCATCCAGCAGGCGGGCGTGGCCTCCATCACCACGGCGGGGACCTGCCAGGACCGCAGCCAGTCCGCCAGCGCCAGCACTCCGCGCCTGGTGGTCGCGAAGGAGCGGGTCTCGCTCATCCGCCGCCGCGGGCTGGTATCCGACGGGACCCTGATCGTGGCGTACAGCTCGGCCTTGCCGATGTCGATGCCGCAGACCCGGTCCCGGTACAGCGGCTCGTCGGTGACCTCTTCCACCGGACCCTCACCTCTTCCTTCCCTGGACGGCCGGCGCCACAGCGCGCTAGCCTGCGAGGCGGGACCGCCCGGGGAGCCGGGGGCTGCGCGGAAACTGACCCGCGTGCTCGTGGCAACAGTCAACGGCCCCTCGGAATCCGGCTCCCGGCGTCAGGCTAGCCCGCGGCCTCAACCGCGACCATGGAAGTAACGACGTCACGGGCGGTCCCGTCAGCTATTTTCACGCCGGTACGGCGTCGCGCGCAGCGGCATCTGGGGCTAGCCCGAGGTTACAGCTATTTGGGTAGCCGGTTCTGGTCTTGGCCTGGGGTTTTTGCTCGCCTGGGCTGGGTGGTGTTCTGGCTACTTCAAGGCGAGTGGGATGGGGGCGCCGATGAGGTCGAATGCGTCGCGCTGATGGCTGGTCGGTTCGGTGAGTATGGGCACGGTGGCGGGTGCGCCGGCGAAGCGGACCTGGTTGCGGGTGAGGGTGGCCAGGTGGTCGAGCAGGCCGCGGAAGCTCCGGTAGGGGCGGCCGGCATCGGCGCTCATCCGGCAACGAGCGCCATCGAGTAGTCCACGGTAGTGCCGCCGCCGCGGATGCGCCCGGCGAGGACACAGCAAAGGTGAAGTGCGGTCAGGTCACCCCGGCCGACCGGGACCATTTTCCGGTCGCGCGCCGCGGCTAGCGAGCCGGCCGTCGGAAAGCTTGACCAACTCCGAACGGACATGTGGTTTCCGCAGGCTCCTCAGTTGGATTGCCTCGGCCGGGGCAGCCGCCTTCTTCATCACCTTCGCCACGGCCGCGGGCTGATCCTGCTGCGGCCAGTGCAACGCGACGCATATCGCCCGTTCCGGTGCGCGCCCAGACGACCAGACTGCGTTCCGTCAGCAGATACATATCGAGCCTTATATTGTCGGCTCGGGTGGCCGTAACGCCATCGGCAGTCACATTCCGTCATGAAACTGGCAGCAGGCGGTGGTTCCTGATGACCGCCAGCGCCCGAGCGTTCTCCCCGACCTTTCCGTCACTCAGCGTGATGCCGTCTATCGACGAAGCTCGGTGCGGGCGCCGTCATCGACTTTGTGCCGCGTGGCGCCCCGTCGATGCTGCAAGCCGACGGCGCGGCTGTCGCTGCGCGTCCTGTCGATGCAGGGCCACGCTCGAAGTGGTCGTCGACTTCGGGCCGCAGGTGTTTGCTGAGGTCACCCCCGCTTGGGGCCAGAATCTCGGCTTTGGCCCGATTCTAGGCCTGAGGATGAGCCGGGGAAGAGTTTGTCGATGGCGTCCGCGCCGGACCTGATCACCGGCCGCAGCTCGTGCCTGTAGACCGTCTCGGTGACCACGGTTGAGCTGTGGCCGACGAGCCTGGAGATCTCCTCGATCGCCATCCCAGAGCTGGACATGAGCGACACGAACGACGTCCTCAGCTCGCGTGGCGTCCACTGTCCTTCGATGCCTGCCCGCTGAGTGATGCTCTGGAATGCTCTCCGCACGTTCCGGGCCCCGAGCGTGGTGCCGACCGTGGAGGCGAACACCAGGCCGTTCTCCTGCCACTTCTCGCCTGCGATCAGCCGGTCGCGCTGCTGCTGGTCCCGCTGCCTGCGGAGGGCTTCGACACAGAGATCGGGCATGCGGAGCGAGCGCCTGGACCTGGGTGTCTTGACGTCGCCGCCCGTTCGGTCGGCACGCCAGACGAGGATCGCGAACATGGCGTGGCTTGCTCGAGCGTCGTCGAAGCCGAGTTCCGTCACCGGCTGCCAGCCTGTTGTGTCGTCCACCCAGGTCACGACGTGGTCCCAGATGAGCGCGCGGACCTCCTCGGTACGGAGGCCGGAGAGCAATGAGACGACGATGTACGCATACAACCTCGCGCTTTCGGCAGCCTTCAGCAGCGCCTGGGCCTGGGCGAGGGTCAGCGACTTCGACGGCCTGCCGGTCCTGCCTCGTGGTGCCTCTATCAGCTCGGCGACGTTCCGGCCGACGCGCTCGTGGACCTGGGCGAACCGGAGCGCTCGCTCCAGCGAGTTCCTGGCGATCTGAAGGCTGCGGGTCGAGAGCTGCCCGGAGAGCGACTCCAGGCCCTTCCGCACCTCCAGGGCCGTCACCTCGCGCAATGGCCTGTGTCCGATCTTGGCCAGGAGGGGCGCGAGCCCGTCCCTGTAGACGGCCTTGGTGCGCTCGGAGCGGCCGGGCAGGCCGTCGGCGAGCCACGCGGCCACTGCCTCGTTCACCGTGTACGTCTTGGTCGACCTCGGGGCCTGGCCCAGCTCCTCGCGCACGGCGGCCATCGCCTCGATCGCGGCCGTCTTGGTCGGGGCTGTCACTCTCCGGCGGATCCGCCTTCCTTGTACGTCGAAGCCAAGGCTGACCGAACCGCGCCAGCGTCCCTGGCAGTGCCGGTGAAACTTGGCGTCAGTGCACTCGGTGCCCTTGGCGTGCTCGGACGAGACCCCGCGAGTCGATGCCACGGCCCGGAATCTAACATCTACGGCTGCACCGGTGGGACCAGACTGGCCCCGAAATTGATCTTCATCGAGATCGACATGTACCTTGACCTGGTGGGCGCAACTGGGTTCGAACCAGTGACCCCTCGCTTGTAAGGCGAGTGCTCTACCGCTGAGCTATGCACCCGATGTGGCGTGAAGACGACCGGGCCTAGCGTACCGCCCAGAGCACGGCGGGCTACCCAAGGCGCCGCAGGCCCCAGAACCTTCGTTCTCTCAGCTGAACTGGTCGGCGCGCGGCCGGCCTGATCGGCGCAGCACCCGAGCCAGCGCCTGCTCGACCTCCTCAGCCAGGCCAGGAGGGCTCAGCCCGTCGCCGGCCCCCGAGGCGATCTCCACGGCCGACGTGACCACGGCGGGCTCGCCGACGTTGCCGCAGTCGCGGCACTCGACCTCTCCGAGCCGGCGGACCAGGCGGATGCTGGCGCAGACCTGGCACCGGTCCAGATCGGCCATCCACTGGTCGGCGGACTGGCACACCGGGCAGATCAGCACCTGGCGGTCGGCCCTGACCCCGCGCAGCCACGGGCTGCTCCCCCGGTCAGGGTCGACCTGCCTGGTACCACACCGATAACAGGGCATCGTCCGCCTAGTCGAGTTCGGCAAGCGCCTTCTGGTAGTCGGCAAGATCGCGGGCCTGCGGGATGGCGTTGATCACCTTCCAGCGCACGACGCCGGACTTGTCGATGATGAAAGTACCGCGCGTGGCCAGGCCGCGCTCCTCATCGAAGACACCGTATGACTTGGCCACGGCGCCGTGCGGCCAGAAGTCGGACAACAGCCCGAACTCGTAACCTTCCGTTTCGGCCCAGGTTCTGTGCACGTGCACCGAGTCCACCGAGACCGTCAGCACCTCGACGTCGTCGCGCTCGGCCTCGGGGAAGGAGTCGCGCATCTCGCACAGCTCGCTCGAGCACACCCGGCTGAACGCGAGCGGGTAGAACACGAGCACCACGTTCTTCTTGCCGCGCAGCGCGGACAGCCTGACCGGGGTGCCGTGCTGGTCCTTGAGCTCGAAATCCGGCGCCGTGTCGCCGATCTCAACCGCCATTCAGGGATCCTTTCTCTGGACCGCGCGTCTGGGACCACGCATCTGGGACCACGCATCTGGTCGCGTGGCTGGGATCGCACATCTGTGGATCGCGCGCGGCGACCGCCCGGCGGATGGCTCAGGGACCGTTCCGCAGACGCGGTCGCGAGCGCCGCGAGCGCCACCAGACCGCACGCGCGGGGACGGAGCCGAGTCTGCCACGACTGCGTGACCAGAACGTGCACGCACCGCCGGAAGACTCAGCGTCGTGCCTTGGGCGCCACTAGCCGGGTGGCCGACCAGTTCTTGCCCGCGCTGACGGTAGACGTCTGCGACAGCCCGGCGGTCGGCGCCGCCTCGCCGATCTCGCTCGGCTCGACATGGCCTTCCCGGCCCGCCTTCGGGGTCAGCAGCACGATGTAACCGCCGTCCGCGAGCGGTGTCAGCGCATCCACGAGCGCGTCAACGAGATCTCCGTCGTCGTCCCGCCACCACAGCAGCACGCCGTCCACGACATCGTCGTAGTCCTCGTCGACCAGCTCGACTCCTTCGCCGGCCGCGACCGAGTCGCGTAGCGGCTCCTCGCAGTCATCGTCGTAGCCGATCTCCTGAACTACATGGCCCGGCTTGATGCCGAGCCGCTCGGCCAGGTCATGCTGATCCGCCGCCTGGCCAGCGGTCGCGCTCACGTGCGTCCTCCCATCCCTTCCCCGCGCTGGGCCGGACCTGGCGAGCGACACCGGGTGGTCTCACTGCCTCAGGCCGGCGACGGCCCGCGCGAGCGTCTGTACTTCTTGCTGGGACAGTCCACTATGGGGAGCCGCCCTGCGCAAGTCACAATTCGTGCAGAGCGAGGTAACCAAGGTCATCATTCGATCTTCCCCGTCAGCGAGCCGCTTATTCTGCCCGCTAATCGACCTAGTTCACGCGGTTACGTCCTGATTAGTGTGCCGCTACCAGAAACTCCGCACGCCGATTGACCCGGGGGCTAGATGCGCTCGGACCGCAGGCGTATCAGGATGGGACTGTAACCAGCTACCAAGGCGAGGATCATCCCGTGCCCTCAGGACGCCAGCGCTACTCGATCATCAGCGACGGTCTGCCCACCCAGCTTCCCGATATCGACGCCGACGAGACCAGGGAGTGGCTGGAGTCGTTCGACAACGTGGTGCGGACCCGCGGCCGGACCCGGGCCAGGTACGTCATGCTCAGGCTGCTCGAACGCGCCCGCGAGCAGCAGGTCGGCGTCCCCGGCCTGCGCAGCACCGACTACATCAACACGATCCCGCCCGAGCGCGAGCCATGGTTCCCTGGCGACGAGTACACCGAGCGGCGGATCAGGGCCTACATCAGGTGGAACGCCGCGGTCATGGTGTCGCGGGCGAACCGCAAGGGACTCGGCGTCGGCGGGCACATCGCCACCTACGCGTCGGCGGCGAGCCTGTACGAGGTCGGCTTCAACCACTTCTTCCGGGGCAAGGACCACGGCGAGTCGGGCGACCAGGTCTTCATGCAGGGCCACGCGGCGCCCGGCATGTACGCCAGGGCATTCCTCGAGGGACGCCTGTCGGAGAATCAGCTCGACGGATTCCGCCAGGAACTGTCGCACCCGGGCGGCGGCCTCCCGTCCTACCCGCACCCCAGGCTGATGCCGGACTTCTGGGAGTTCCCGACCGTGTCCATGGGGCTTGGCGCGATCGACGCGGTCTACCAGGCCAGGTTCAACCGCTATCTGCTGGCCAGGCAGATCAAGGACACCAGCCGGTCACGCGTCTGGGCCTTCCTCGGCGACGGCGAGACTGACGAGCCCGAGGTACTCGGCTCGATCGGCCTGGCCGCCCGGGAGGAACTCGACAACCTGATCTTCGTGATCAACTGCAACCTGCAGCGCCTGGACGGGCCGGTGCGGGGAAACGGCAAGATCATCCAGGAGCTCGAGTCGTTCTTCCGCGGCGCCGGCTGGAACGTGATCAAGGTGATCTGGGGCCGGGACTGGGATCCGCTGCTGGCCCAGGACGCGGACGGCGTGCTGGTCAACAAGATGAACACCACGCCGGACGGGCAGTTTCAGACTTACGCGGTCGAGTCTGGCGCGTACACGCGCGAGCACTTCTTCGGCGGCGACCCCCGGCTCCGGTCGATCGTCTCGCACCTGTCCGACGACCAGGTGCGGAACCTGTCCAGAGGCGGGCACGACTACCGCAAGGTCTATGCCGCGTTCAAGGCGGCGACCGAGACCGTCGGCCAGCCGACGGTCATCCTGGCGCACACGATCAAGGGCTGGACGCTCGGACCCGACTTCGAGGCCAGGAACGCCACCCACCAGATGAAGAAGCTCACCGTGGCCGAGCTGAAGGAGTTCCGCGACCGGCTCTACCTGGAGATCCCCGACGCGGCGCTGGAAGCCGAGCTGCCGCCCTACTACCACCCTGGCGAGAACTCCGACGAGATCGCCTACATGAAGGAGCGGCGCAAGGCGCTCGGTGGCTACCTGCCCAAGCGGGTAGTCAGGTCACGGCCGCTGGCGCTGCCGTCCAACGGCGCCTACGACGAGCTGCGCAGCGGGTCGGGCAAGCAGCCGGTCGCCACCACGATGGCGTTCGTCCGGCTGCTCAAGGACCTGATGAAGGATCCGGAGATCGGTCACAGGTTCGTGCCGATCATCCCGGACGAGGCGCGCACCTTCGGGATGGACTCGCTGTTCCCGACGGCGAAGATCTACTCACCGCACGGCCAGAGCTACGAGGCGGTGGACCGGGCGCTGCTGCTGTCCTACAAGGAGTCCGAGCAGGGCCAGATCCTGCACGAGGGGATCAGCGAGGCCGGCGCGATGGCCTCGACGGTCGCCGCGGGCACCGCCTATGCCACGCACGGCACCCCGATGATCCCGGTCTACATCTTCTACTCGATGTTCGGGTTCCAGCGCACCGGCGACCAGATGTGGGCGATGGGTGACCAGCTGGGTCGCGGCTTCCTGCTGGGTGCCACCGCCGGCCGGACGACGCTGTCCGGCGAGGGCCTGCAACACAACGACGGCCACTCGCAGCTGCTTGCCTCGGTCAGCCCGGCCTGCGTGGCCTACGACGCCGCCTGGGCCTACGAGCTCGCGGTCATCGTCAAGGACGGGCTGCGGCGGATGTACGGCGCGTCGGCCGAGCACCCCGATGGCGAGAACATCTTCTACTACCTCACCGTCTACAACGAGCCGTATGTGCAGCCCGCCCAGCCGGAGGACTACCCTGGCGGGCCGCAGGCCCTGGAGGAAGCCATCCTGCGCGGGCTGTACAGGTACTCGGCCGGGTCCGACGCCGGCGGGCAGAACGGCAACGGGCTACGGGCCAGGATCCTGGCCTCCGGGGTCGCGGTCAGGTGGGCACTCGACGCGCAGCGGCTGCTGGCGGCGGACTGGGGCGTGCACGCCGAGGCCTGGTCGGCCACGTCATGGACCGAGCTGCGCCGGGACGGCCTGTCCTGCGAGGAGTGGAACCTGCTGCACCCCGACGAGGCGGCACGCGTGCCGTACGTGGCCAGCGTGCTGAACGAGCCCGCCCTCCCCGTGGTGGCCGTCAGCGACTGGATCAGGGCCGTTCCCGACCAGATCGCGCGCTGGGTTCCGGCTCGGTTCACCTCGCTGGGAACGGACGGCTGGGGATTTTCCGACACCAGGCCGGCCGCCCGCCGGTTCTTCCACGTGGACGCCGAGTCGGTCACCCTGGCGGTGCTCGGGGAGCTCGTCCGCCAGGGCGACCTCAAGCCGGAGGTGCTCACCGAAGCGATCTCCAGATACCGGCGCCGAGCCGCCGGTCAGCAACACGGCTCCGGCTACGCCGAGCGGCAGGCCGACGCCGAGACTGTCACCGTCGTGCGCGACGTGCTGCCAGACCGATTCGAACACGAAGAGCAGCTGAATGCCGCAAGCCAGCAGCGCCGCGCTCGCGGAGCCCGCCGCCATCTGCTGGCCGGCGCGTGGTGATGTCTCCAGGCGGAAGCTGCGACCGGCTCACGGCCAGCCCGTCGGCGAGGTCGAGCGCGACCGCGAGCTCGGTGCTCACCCAGTCGCAGGTGTCGGTCGTGAAGTGGGTGTTCGCGCCGAACGAGGCGGCGGCGAGCCTGATCGCGCTCGTGGCATCGATGCCCTGGTAAACGTGATCGAGCATCATCGCGGCGAGTCTCGCCTCGGCGGCCGCTACCAGCAGGTTCTTCTCTCTCGGCGCGTCCGGCAGCAGGTCCTTGAGCAGGTTCGGCATGGCGGGGGCATCGGACAGGGTCGCCGGGCCGAGGTCGGGATCGGATGCCACGATGCGCACCGCCTCGCGGACGTCACGGGCATGCTCGGAACCGATACCGGCCATCGGGCTCCCCTTTCGCTAGCCGGAGCTCGCGAAATGGCGCTAACGGCAAAGAACAAGCATGGTAACGGAATGCTAACCGCTAGCCGGGTGCCCGGACAGCGGTTGCCGGCCTGGTGCGAGCCGCCGGGCGCCGAGGCGGGCCGGGCCGGTCGCTGTGCCTGATGGGGGCGCGGCATGGCACCCTGATGACGTGAGCGTGAAGGCAACGCCGGCCATGCCGGACCGCGGCCGGGTCAGGGCGGATACCATCGCCAGGCTCGAGCAGTCCATGTCCGCGCTCGGCGCCGCGTCGATGGCCTCGATGGACCAGCGGCTGCCCTGGTTCCGCGCGCTGTCGGCCGAGAACCGGTCCTGGCTCGGCCTGGTCGCCCAGGCCGGCGTCGCCGCTTTCGTCGACTGGGTGAAGCACCCGGAGCGGGGCAGGCCGGCGGTCGCCGGCGAGGTGTTCGGCACGGCCCCGCGCGAGCTGGCCAGGGCGGTCAGCCTGCAGCAGGCGGTCGAGATGGTCAGGATCATCGTCGACGTCGTGGAGAGCAGGGTCGACGAACTCGCCGCCCCTGGCGGCGAGAGCGAGCTGCGCGAGGCCGTGCTCAGGTACACCAGGGAGGTCGCGTTCGCCGCCGCCCAGATCTACGCGAGGTCGGCCGAGGCGCGCGGTGCCTGGGACGCCAGGCTCGAGGCGCTGGTCGTGGACTCGCTAGTGCGGGGCGAGATCGACGAGAGCCTGCCTTCCTGGGCATCGGCGCTGAACTGGTCATCGGCCCCGGTCACCGTGATCGCGGGGAACGCCGACGGCGAGCCTGAGGGCCTGATCGAGGAACTGCGGCTGCTCGCCAGGAGGGCCAAGTTCGACCTGCTCGCCGGGGTGCACGGGCACCGGCTGGTCGTGGTGCTCGGCGGACCTGGGGACCCGATGCCGGTCGCCAGGCAGCTCGCGGCCAGGTTCGGGCCGGGCCCGGTGGTGGTCAGCCCGCCTGCCGCGAGCCTGGAGTCCGCGGCCGAGCCGGCCAGGTCGGCGCTGGCAGGCCTGCGGTCCGCGCCTGCCTGGCCGGACGCGCCACGGCCGGTGCTGGCCGCCGCCCTGCTGCCCGAGCGGGCGCTGGACGGCGACGTCGGCGCGCGCATGGAGCTGATCGAGCACGTGTATGAGCCGCTGCACAGCGGCGGCGCCGCCTTGCTGGACACCGTGACCACCTACCTGGAGCAGGGTAACTCGCTGGAGGCCACGGCCCGGATGCTGTTTGTGCACCCCAACACCGTCCGGTACCGGCTGCGCCGGGCGGCCGAGCTGACCGGGTTCAATCCCAGCGAAGGGCGCGGCGGCTTCGTCCTGTGGCTCGCCATCGTGTACGGCCGGCTATCACACAAGTGAGCGTAGATTTGTAGAGTACCTACAATCGTGGGGCGAAAAAGTTCGTAGCCCTCCCTATTCGTATGGTGGACTCCTACAGGGCAAGGTAGAAGGATGCTCGTGATCGCCGCGCCAGGACAGGGTGCCCAGACTCCTGGCTTCCTCGCACCGTGGCTAGAGCTGCCCGGCGTCGCCGAGCGCCTCGCGGCCTGGTCCGACCACGTGGGCTGCGACCTGATCCGGTTCGGGACCGTCGGCACGGCCGACCAGATCAGGGACACGGCGGTGGCGCAGCCCCTGCTGGTCGCGGCGGCCCTGGCCGCCGCGGGAGCGCTCGGCATCGGCCGCAGCGATGACGACGGTCAGCACGGCGCGATCGCGGCCGGGCACAGCGTGGGCGAGCTCGCGGCCGGCGCGATCGCCGGCGTGGTCGCGCCCGAGGACGCGCTCAGGCTGGTCGGCGTCCGCGGCCGCGCGATGGCCGAGGCCGCGGCCGCCGATGCCACCTCGATGACGGCCGTGCTCGGCGGCGACGAGGCCGCCGTTCTGCGCTCGATCGAGGCGCACGGGCTCACCCCCGCCAACGTCAACGGCACTGGCCAGATCGTGGCGGCGGGAACGGTCGAGCAGCTGGCGCTGTTCGCCGCCGACCCGCCGGCCGGGGCGCGGCTCAGGTCGCTGGAAGTGGCCGGCGCCTTCCACACCGCGCACATGGCGCCGGCGACCGATGCGCTGCGCGCCGCGGCGGCGACCGTGCCGGTCCGCAACCCGGTGCTGCCCGTGCTGTCGAACCTCGACGGAGCCGTGGTGCGCACCGGGGCGGACTGGCTTGAGCGGATCTGCGCCCAGGTCAGCGCGCCGGTGCGGTGGGACAGCTGCATGGCGACGATGGAAAGCCTCGGGGCGACCGCGTTCCTCGAGCTGCCGCCCGCCGGCACGCTCGTCGGCCTGGCCCGCCGTGCGCTGCCCGGCGTCCAGACGCTCGCGGTGAGTACGCCCGCCGACCTCGACGCGGCCAGGGCACTGCTCGCCGAGCACGATGTCCACCCCGACAGCCACGCGCCTGAATGGCGGCTGCTGGTCGCGCCGCTGGCCGGCACCTTCAGGTCGGAGGCGCCCGAGCGGCCCGGCGTGTCGGTCGGCCGCGGCGCCGAGCTCGGCCGGGTGGAGATCCGCGGCGGCAGCCACCAGCTGACGGCCGGCTTCCCCGCGACGATCATCGAGTGGCTGGTCGAGGACGGCGATCCGGTCAGCCCTGGCCAGCCCCTGGTCAGGCTCGAGCCGGCGGGACATGCGGGCACCGAGGAAGGGCACTGACTGATGCGAACCCACGACGGCTCGGCCGGCGCCAGGGTCCTGGCTTTCGGCGGGTACCAGCCGGCCAGGATCGTGACCAACGACGAGCTGGCCGCCTCGGTCGAGACGAGCGACGAGTGGATCCGCAGCCGGGTCGGGATCGCGAGCAGGCGGCTGGCAGGGCCGGACGAGACCGTCGCCGACATGGCCGTGGCCGCGGCCGGCAAGGCGCTTGCGGGCAGCGGGCTCTCCCCCGCCGATATCGACCTCGTGATCGTGGCGACCTGCACCCCCGAGGTGATGATCCCCAACACTGCCGCCGTGGTCGCGCGCCGGCTGGGCATCATGGCCCCAGGCGCTTACGACCTCAACGCGGCCTGCGCGGGGTTCTGTTACGGGCTCGCCGCGGCGAGCGATGCGGTCAGGGCCGGCTCGGCGAGGCACGTGCTCGTCATCGGTGCCGAGAAACTGTCCCAGTGGGTCGACTGGACCGACCGGTCCACCTGCATCATTTTCGCCGACGGCGCCGGGGCAGCGGTGGTCGGCCCGGCCGGGCCGACCACCGAGCAGCCAGAGCCAGGGATTGGCCCGGTAGTGTGGGGCAGCGACGGCGATATGGCGGACAAGATCTACATCACCGACCGCAACTCGTACATTGTCCAGGAGGGTCAGGCGGTATTCAGGTGGGCGACCACCGCCCTGCACCCTGTGGCGAAGCAGGCCTGTGCCGAGGCCGGCGTCGACCCCGGTGAGCTCGCGGTGTTCGTGCCGCACCAGGCGAACCTGCGGATCATCGAGGCGCTCGTGCGCAAGATCGGCGCCCCGCAGGCGAAGGTGGCCGACGACATCGTCACCGCGGGCAACACCTCGTCGGCGTCGATCCCGCTCGCGCTCTCCCGGATGATCGAGCGGGGCGAGCTAGCCTCTGGCGACAAGGCGCTGCTGATCGGATTCGGCGCGGGTGCCTGCTACGCGGCGCAGGTGATCACGCTACCCTGACCGTCGGCCGCGGCCGGGGTGGCCGGCCGCGACGGCTGCCAGGAAGGCAGCACGTCGCCTGGCCGGGCAGGAAAGCGCAACCGGTAACTGCCACAAGAACACAACGAAGGAGAGAATTGGAATGGCCTTGACCCAGGAGGAGATCCTCGCCGGGCTCAGCGAGATCATCGACGAGATTGCCGGTGTCCCGGCAGACGAGGTGACACCGGAGAAGACGTTCGTCGACGACCTCGACATCGACAGCCTCTCCATGGTTGAGATCGCCGTGGCGGCACAGGACAGGTTCGGCGTGGAGATCCCCGACGACCAGCTCAAGGACCTCAAGACGGTCAAGGACGTGATCGACTACGTCGGGCGCGCCTCCGTATCGGCCTGACCGGGAGCAGCTCGAGCGCGCGGCGCCGCGCCGGCCCGCATGAGGCGGTCCGACGCGGCGCGATCCCCGGCGATGCCGCAGTGAACCAGAGGAGACCGCAGAAAGTGGGCAACGACCCGACCCGAGTCGTCATCACCGGGCTCGGCGCGACCACGCCGGTGGGCGGTGACGTCCCCAGCACGTGGCAGGCCATGCTGGCCGGCCGCAGTGGCGTGCGGAAGCTGACCGACGACTGGGCACAGCGGCTGCCCTGCCAGATCGCGGCGACGGCGGCGGTGGAGCCGACCGTCGTGGTCGACCGGGTGCAGGCAAGAAAGCTCGACCGGTGCGAGATGTTCGCGATCGTGGCGGCCAGGGAAGCGTGGGCAGATGCCGGGTCGCCGGATGTCGACCCGCTGCGGCTCGGCGTCGTCGTGGCCAGCGGCATCGGCGGGATAGGATCCGTGCTCGCCGCTTACGACACTCTGAGGGAGAAGGGCTGGCAGCGGCTCTCGCCGTTCACTGTGCCGCAGCTGATGCCGAACGGCTCGGCCGGCTGGATCAGCCTGGAGCTGGGCGCCAGGGCCGGAGTGCATACCCCGGTGAGCGCGTGCGCGTCCGGTGCCGAGGCGATCGGCTACGGCATCGACATGATCAGGTCAGGCCGGGCGGACGTGGTCGTGGCCGGCGGGACCGAGGCCGCGATCATGGAGCTGAACGTCGGGGCCTTTGCGGCGATGCGCGCCCTGTCGCTGCGCAACGACGAGCCGGAGCGCGCCTCCCGCCCGTTCGACAAGGGCAGGGACGGCTTCGTGCTCGGCGAGGGCGCGGGGATCATCGTGCTCGAGTCGGAGAGCCACGCTGTCGGGCGCGGCGCGCGCGTGTACGCCGCCGCCGCAGGCGCGGGCTACTCGGGCGACGCGCACCACATCGCCCAGCCCGATCCAGGAGGCGCCGGGGCCGTGCTCGCGATGCGCCGGGCGCTCAGCAACGCCGGCGTGGCGCCCGGCCAGGTCAGTCACGTGAACGCGCACGCCACCTCGACACCGGCCGGGGACGTGGTCGAGGCGCAGGCGATCGCCACCGCCCTCGGGCCCGCGGCGGCGAGTGTCGTGGTCTCGGCGACCAAGTCGATGACCGGCCATCTGCTCGGCGGGGCCGGAGCGATAGAGTCGGTAGCCGCGATACTCGCACTGCGCGAGCAGACCGCGCCGCCGACGATCAACCTGGATGATCCCGAAGACGACCTCGGCGTCGAGATCGCGGTCAAGCCGACCGACCTGCGCGGGCGCGCCGGCGCACCCATGGCCGCCATCAACAACTCGTTCGGATTCGGCGGGCACAATGTCGCGGTCGTTTTCACCGCTGCCTGACGAGGCGAATCCCATGCCAACCAAGGAGCCCCACGTGACCATTCTTGACACCCGGCCAGCCGACCTCGGACAGCAGGCGCAGGCAGGGCCAGCGGCACGGGAGGCGGCCGGCCAGGACCGGCAGCCGGCCGGGAAGGAAAACGGCGGCCAGCCCGCGGCTCAGCCCGGCCGCGACCCGATGGCCCGGCTGGGCGCGCTGTTCGACGCCGGGACTGTCGAGCTGCTGCTGCCCGCCGACGACAGCGGGGTGCTGGCCAGCGAGGGCCAGATCGACGGGATGCCCGCGGTGGCGTTCGCCAGCGACCCGCGGGTGCAGGGCGGTGCCATGGGCAGCGCGGGCTGCGCGGCGATCGTCACGGCCTACGACCGCGCACTCGAGATCGGCGCGCCGGTCATCGCGCTGTGGCACTCCGGCGGCGCTCGGCTGCGTGAGGGCGTGGAGAGCCTGCACGCGGTGGGCCAGGTGTTCGCGGCGATGACGCGGGCCTCCGGCAAGGTGCCGCAGATCTCGGTCGTGCTCGGCGCGGCTGCGGGCGGCGCCGCCTACGGGCCTGCCCTGACCGACCTGGTGATCCTGTCCGGCCAGGGCCGGATCTTCGTGACCGGCCCCGACGTGGTGCGCAGCGTGACCGGCGAGGACGTCGACATGGAGCGGCTCGGCGGCCCCGAACCGCACAGCAGGCGCTCCGGCGTCGTCCACGTGGTCACCCCGAACGACGGCGAGGCGCTCGCCGCGGCGCGCGAGCTCGCGCTGCTGCTCGGCAGCCAGCACGGCGAGGACGCCGCCTGCCCGGCCCTGGCCGATGCGGACCTCGCGGCACTGCTCCCCGAGTCGCCGAAGCGGGCCTACGACGTGCACCCGCTGATCAGCGGGGTACTGGACGGCCCAGGCGTGGAACTGCACCCGCGCTGGGCGCCGAACGTGGTGACCACGCTCGGCCGGCTCGGCGACCGGACCGTCGGCGTGATCGCCAACAACCCGCTGCGTCTCGGCGGCTGCCTGGACGCCACCTCGGCCGAGAAGGCGGCAAGGTTCGTGCGGATGTGCGACGCGTTCGGCGTGCCGCTCGTCGTCCTGGTGGATGTGCCCGGCTACCTGCCCGGCGTCGGCCAGGAGTGGGACGGCGTGGTGCGCCGCGGCGCGAAGCTGCTGCACGCGTTCGCCGAGGCGACGGTGCCGCGGGTCACGCTGGTGACCAGGAAGGCCTACGGCGGCGCCTACATCGCGATGAACTCGCGCTCGCTGGGCGCGACCAGGGTCTTCGCCTGGCCGGGCGCCGAGATCGCCGTCATGGGCGCGGTGGCGGCGGTCCGGATCCTGCACCGCAGGACGCTCGCGGCCGCTCCACCCGACCAGCGGCACGAGATCGAGGCCGAGCTGGCCGCCGAGCACGAGCGCGAGGCCGGCGGGCTGGCCAGGGCGCAGGAGCTTGGCGTGATCGACGAGGTGATCGAGCCGGCCAAGACCAGGCAGGCGCTCGCCGAGGCGATCGCCTCGGCGGCGCACGTCCGCGGCCAGCACGGCAACATCCCCCTGTAGCGGCCGGAACTGTGGGCCGCTAAGTTTGCGGCCAGGACCGGCAGCCGGCCTGCGGTATCGGGCCTCGGGTCAGCCGGTGGCCTCGGGTCAGCCGGTGGCCTCGGGTCAGCCGGGTACCGCCAGCACGATCTTGCCCCCGGCGTGGCCGGCCTCCTGGATCCGGTGCGCCCGCGCCGCCTCGGACAGCGGCAGCGCGTGGCTGACGACCGGGTGCAGCTCGCCGGCGGCCAGCAGCCCGGCGAGGTCCCTGGTCCGCCGCCCGTCGTCGCCGATCAGGATCCCGTGGAACGTGATGTTCGCGTCCAGCAGCGGATCGAGGTCCAGGTCGGGCGTCGCGATCGAGGCGATCTGGCCGCCTGGCCGCAGGGCGCCGAGGGCGGCGGTCACGTGCGGGCCGCCGACCAGGGCGGCGATCGCGTCCACCGGCCCGCCGGCGACCTTGACGGCCTGCCCGGCGACATCACCCGCCGCGTAGTCCGCGCAGCCGGCCGCGCCGAGCGCGCGCATCTGCCCGTGCATCGCCTGGCGGCCGACACCGATCGCCGCGATGCCGCGGCGCGCCGCGAGCTGGAGCAAGAACAGCCCGACCCCGCCGCTCCCGCCAAGAACGAGCACGGTGCTGCCGGGGCGCTGGGCGAGCCGGTCGAGCACGATCGCCGCGGTCCCGGCGGCGAGTGGCGTCGCGCCGGCATCGGTGAACGACGTGCCGGCCGCGATCGGCGCGACCAGGGCAGCGGCGACGACGGCGAGCTCGGCATATCCGCCCTCGCCGTCGGGAAAGTGCGTCATCGCCATCACCCGGTCGCCGGGCGCCAGCCCGCTCACGCCGGGCCCGAGGCTGTCCACCACGCCGGCGATGTCGTAGCCGAGCACGCACGGAGCGGTCAGCCCGGCCCAGCTGCCGTCCGCGCGGTTGCCGGCGTCCACCGGGTTGACGCCGGCCGCGCGGACCGAGATCCGGACCTGGCCGGGCCCGGGCGCCGGGTCGTCAGCCTGGGTCAGCCGCAGCCTGTCGGGACCGCCGAACTCACTGAGGATCACTGCCTGCATCTGCGCACCTGCCTAGAACTGCCCGGCCAGCCACGCATGGACCTCCGGTATCCGGCGCTCGAGCAAGGTCAGATGCCCGTCGTCGTCGAGCAGCATGGCCTCGGCACCCGGCACGTGCGCGGCCAGCCACCCGCCATGGCCGAACGGCACGAACCTGTCGTTCCTGCCGTGCATCACCAGGACGGGGACAGTGATGTCGCCCAGGTCGAATCCCCACGGCGCGAGTTGCGCGAGACCGTCTTCCCACCAGCCTTCAGGCCCGGGAGCCAGGCCGTCCTTCATCGACATCGACAGGTACTCGGCGAGGTCTCCGGTGAATACCGCGGCATCGGCCGGTGACAGCAGCGTCTTCATGCCCTCGGCTAGGTCCTGCGGCGAGGCGGCGAGGAAGTCCGCGCGGTCCCGTTCGACCTTGGCGCGAGCGGCGATCTTGTCGGCGAGCAGCAGCCTGACGTCGTCGACATTGCCCTGGCCCATGCCGTCGAAGTAGTCAAGCCCTTCGGCGCCGTACGGTGCCAACGACGCCAGCGAGGCGATGCCGACGACCAGATCAGGAAGCAGCGCTCCGCAGGCCAGCACGTGCGGGCCGCCGCCCGAGATACCCCACATCGCCAGGCGGTCGACGCCGAGCGCGGCGCAGATGGCCCGGACGTCCGCGGCGCAGTCGGCAACGGCACGGCCGGGATGAGGTGCGGAACCGCCGTAGCCTGGCCGGTCATAACTGATCAGCCGCAGCCCTCGGGCGGCCGCGTCGGCCGTGTTCCCGCCGTACAGCAGCCGCGAGTTCGGCGTGCCCATGTGCACGAGGACCGGGCGCCCGCCGGGGTCACCGCTCACCCGCACGGCCAGCGCCCTGCCGTCGGCCGCGTGCATGACGTGCACCATCACAAGCTCCCTCCGCCGCGGTCATTCCGGTCACTGCGCCAGCATGGAGCCAGCCCGTTCGATTGTCCACCTGTGCTCGCAATTCGGGCAGATGGCATCATGAGCCCATGACGAGCCAGCGGATCGAAGTTCAGCGAACGATCGAGGCGGAGCCGGCCGCCATCTTCCGCGTGCTGTGCGATCCGCACGGCCACGTGGCGATTGACAGCGCGGGGATGCTGATGGACGCGACCGGGAACCCCGTGCGGGCCGCCGGCGACAGCTTCGTGGTGCACATGGACCGCGAGGCGCTGAACGACTACCCGCTCGGCCGCTACGACGTGACCGTCACGATCACGACGTTCGTTCCCGAGCGCGAGATCGCCTGGACGATACTCGGCGCGATCAGGCCGCCGATCGGCCACATCTACGGCTACCGGCTCGAGCCGGCACCGGGCGGAACCCTGGTGACGTCCTACTACGACTGGTCCGGCATCGATCCGGCCTGGCGGGACCGCGGGATCTTCCCGGTGATCTCGGAGGCGGCGCTGCGGGCCACCCTCGGAATCCTGGCCAGGACCGTCGCCCGGGGTTATCCGACCTCGCGCGGGCCAGAGGCAGGTTAGATCACGATCTGGAGACAACGGGGCGAACGCCCGCGAGTCCGGGCAACCATGCGTTATCGGCAGACGTCACAAGTTTCACGAGTTTCAGGCGTTTCGTTACTGCCGCCGCACGAGACTAGGACATCGCATGCTCACCAGGCGTGCCTGCCGGCCCAGGAAGAAGGCCTCGCGGCCGCCAGGGCAGGGACCTGGCGGCCGGGCGCAGGCCTCCGCGAACCGGCCGCGGTGCAACGCCGACCCGGCGCACAACCCGTTTGAGAACGTGAGCCTGTCGGTGTCGGCTGACTCGCTCGGGCTGAGCTGCTGGTATCGCAGCGCCAGGCACAACTACTCGGCAGGCGCGGTCAAGGCGACCATACTCGCGGCCCTGCTGCTGATGGCCCAGGACGAGCGCCGCGGCCTGGACTCGTGGGAGAGGAACGAGGCCCGGCTGATGATCACCCAGTCCGACAACGCGGCCGCCACCGCGCCATGGGACCACGTTGGCCTGGCTCGCCTCCAGCACTTCCTCAACCGGGCCAAGATGACGCAGACCGAGCACAATACCTGGGGCGCATGGGGGCTGACCGAGATCGCCCCGCACGACGAGACCCTGCTGCCCCGCCTGCTGAAGTCCCCGGGCCGGATGCTGACGAACCGGTCACGCGACTACGAGCTGGACCTGATGAACCACGTCGTCAGCGCGCAGGCGTGGGGAGTTCGAGCCGGGTGGCGGAAGTACTTCAGCTGGCACATCAAGAACGGCTGGGCGCCGTTGCCCGACCCGGACAGCAGCGCGTGGGTCGTCAACAGCATCGGCTGCTTCCTGCACAAGAAATTCGGGTACACGATCGTCGTGCTGGCGCGCGACAATCCGGCATCCGGCCTGAGCTACGGCATCGCGACGATCGAGAAGATCGCCGGGGTCATCAACCGCGCCCTGGTGCCGGGCGCGATTTCTGCCTGGCCGGAGTCCGCCGCGCCAGCGCTGGCCGGGCTGCGGCCGGTCCCCCGCCAGGTGCTGCCCGCGCGGCCCGGGCGCCGCCGACTCGTGGCTGCCGTGGTGCTGGCGGCGAGGGGGTGGTGGCTGCGGTGACGACGGCGTTCGTGCTGGGCGGCGGCGGGCTGCTCGGAGCGCATGAGGTCGGCATGCTGCAGGCCCTGGCCGAGGCCGGGATCAGGCCCGATCTGGTGGTGGGAACCTCTATCGGCGCGATCAACGGCGCGTTCGTCGCCGCCGACCCGCCCGGCGCGGCCGGGCGGCTCGCCGAGCTCTGGCACGGCGATGCCATCAGGAACGCATTCAGCGAGAAGCTGTGGGGCCGGGCGGTCCGGCTGGCGCGGTCGGGAACGCACCTGCACTCGATCGAGCCGCTGCGGCACATGCTTGATGCCATGCTGCCGGCCGGGGACTTCGCCGAGCTCGCGCTGCCGTTCCAGTGCGTGGCGGCGAGCATCGAGCGCGCGAGCGCCTGCTGGTTCAGCGCCGGCCCGCTGGTGCCGGCGATCCTCGCGTCGTGCGCCGTGCCTGGGCTGCTGCCGCCGGTCAAGGTCGGCGGCGAGCACTGCTTCGACGGCGGCCTGGTCGACTCCATCCCGGTCGGCCGGGCCCTGGCGCTCGGCGCGACCATCGTGTACGTACTGCAGGTCGGCCGGATCGAGAGCCCGCTGACGGTGCCGAGGCGTCCATGGGAGGTCGGGCTGGTCGCCTTCGAGATCGCCCGCCGGCACCGGTTTCATGAGGAGATGTCGGAATTGCCGGAGGGCGTGGAGGTCCATCTGCTCCCGACCGGCGGAACTCCGCGCGCGCCGGAGCTGTCGCAGCTGCGCTATCGCGACAAGACTATGGTCGGGGCCAGCATCGAGCGTGCCTATGCGGCATCGGATCGATACCTCGCCGCGCTGGCCGGGTCCTGACGACCAGGAGTTGCCTATGCTCCCGCCCAGGCTGGTTCGCAGGCTGGTGCTCGCGCCGCTGGCGATGGTGATCGCCGTGGCCGTCGCGGTGCTGTTCCCGCTGCTCGCGGTGGCCACCTGGCTCTTCGGCCTGGTCGGCCGCTCGAAGCCGGGCCGGCACCGGGCACTGCGGCTGCTCTTCTTCGCGCTGGTGTGGCTCTTCGCCGACACCTCGGCCGTGTTCATGGGCCTGGGCCTGTGGATCGCCAGCGGCTTCGGCGGGCGGCTGCGCACCGAGCCATTCCAGTCCCGCCACTACGCCGTCATGCGCTGGTTCCTTGACCGCGTGTACGCCGCCGCCACCAGGGCGTTCGGCCTGCGGATAAAGATCGAAGAGCCCGAGCTCACCGAGGCGGAACTGGCCTCGCGGCTGGCCCGCCCGATCATCGTGCTGAGCCGCCACGCCGGTCCAGGCGACTCCATCCTGCTCGTGCATCATCTGCTCAGCGTGTACGGCCGTCGGCCGCGGGTCGTGATGAAGGCAACGATGCAACTAGACCCAGGTGTCGACGTCGTGGCCAACCGGCTGCCCAACGTGTTCATCCATCATGCCAAGACCGGCGAGCGGCTTTTCGTTGAGCAAATCGAACGGCTGGCAGGCGGGCTGGACGAGGCCGGCGCTCTGGTGATCTTCCCCGAGGGCGGCAACTGGACACCGAGCCGGTGGCAGCGCGGCATCGCGCGACTGGAGCAACTCGGCCGGCGCGATCTGGCGGCCCGCGCGCGCGAGATGCCGAACCTTCTCGCGCCGCGCGCCGGGGGCGCGTTCACCGCGATCGCCGCGTGCCCGTCCGCCGACGTGATCTTCGTCGCGCACGCCGGTCTCGACCGGCTGGTCACCGTCGCTGACGTGTGGCGGGAGCTGTCGGTCGGCCAGACGATCCGGGCGAAGTGGTGGCGGGTACCGGTCGACGAGGTGCCCAGGGACGCCGACCACGAGGCCCAGCTGCTCTGGCTGTACGACTGGTGGCAGCGGATCGACGCATGGATCTCGGCGAACCGGCCGGACAGCGGCGAGCCGCTCGCGCTGGCGGGCGATCGCTGAGCGCTTGAACCGTGCGGCCAGGCGGGCGTGCGGCTCGACCCCGTGCTAGCCGGTCGCGTGCAGCCAGCGGACCGGGGCGCCGGCCGAGGCGTGCCTGAACGGCTCGAGTTCGGCGTCCCAGGCCTCGCCGAGCAGGAGCGACAACTCGGCCTCGAGTGACCCGCCGAGCGCCGGGTGTCTCGGCCCGTGCAGGTCGCGAATCGCGCCGAGCCCCTCGCCTTCGGCGCCAGACGCGGCGAGCGTCATCACCGCGCGCAGCCGGTTCTCGCTGATCATGACGTCGCCGTTGGCGCCGATGCTGGCCGAGAACATGCCGAGCGTGGGCGTGCAGCTATACCGGACGGCGTCGCAGCCCTGGCTGGCGTCCTCGGTCACCTCGAACCGCAGCAGATTCCAGGTGGCGAGCGCCGAGGCGATCTCCCCCGACATGCCGGGTCGGCCCTGCCAGGCCAGTTCGGTCCTGACCGAGCCAGGCGCGGCCGGCTGCTCAATCCAGTGCAGCTTGACGGGCACGCCGAATATCCCCGCGACTGCCCACTCGATGTGCGGGCTCAGCGCCGGGGGTGCAGAGTGAATCTGCAGCACGCCGCGTACGGTCACCAGACCTCCCTGCCTGCCGACGAGGTGCGTCTTCCCCAACGAACCTCAGACGGCCGCGGCAGGTGCCTGCGGCACGCAGTGCGTTGCTGCTGATACTCCAGGGACATTGTGCAGCAAGGACCGGCCGTGCACCAGCACCGGGTTGCCGTGTCGCGAGCGCGCCGGGTGCTGTGCGGGCCGCCGCTGCCGTGATGAGATGGTGAGGTGATCGTGGCTGGTGGCTCTTCGCCGTTGCCGGCGGCTGGCCGGGCGGGCGCGGCGCGGCGGGCCGACCTGGACCGCGCCGGCCTGGTCTTCGTCGGCGAGATGTACGGCGTGCAACTCGACCAGCTCGCGCTGGTGCTCGGCGTGACGCCGCGGCGCGCGGCGTCGCTGGCGGCTGGATGGCGCGCCGCGGGAGCCGCCGAGGCCGCCATCCTGAGCCAGGGTCCGCGCTGGGTCTGGCTGACCAAGACGGGGCTGGCCAGCTGCGGGCTGCCGTACTCCGCGGGCGTTCCCGGCTTATCCCGGCTCGCTCACCTGCGTGCGGTCACGGCGGCGCGCCTGGCGTTCATGGCCGTTCCGCAGTTCGCCGCCGGCGGCGCGTACTGGCGGAGCGAGCGGCGGCTCAGGGCCAGGATGGGCCGGATCGGCCTGCGCGAGCACGTGCCGGACGGGGAGCTGCACTGGCCGGACGGGACGGGTCTGCCCTGGGCCGGCGAGTGCTGGGCGATCGAGGCCGAGCTGACGCCGAAGACCGCGGCGCGGACCGTCTCGATCATGCGCGAGCTGCTGGGCAGGACCGGCGACTACGGCTGCCTGGCCGCCGATATCCAGGTGCCCGGCCGGCCCGCCAGGCATGCCAGGGCGGTCTACCTGTGCAGCCCGGCAGCCGTGCCGGTGGTGCGCAGGGCCAGGGTCGAACTCGGCGGCCTCGGCGCGCGGGTCGAGATCCGGCTGCTGCCTGAGGGCTCCGCGCTGGCCGGGACCTCGACGCCGGACCGCGCGGAGCCGCGCCCATGATGGGCCGGTGGCTGGGCCACCTGGCGGCGCTGGCCATCCTGCGGGTCGCGGTTCGCCTGCTTGGCTGGCTGGCGCTGGCGGCGATCGCGGTCGCCGCGACGCCGGTGACCCTGGTCGGCGCGGGCGCCTTCGGAGCGGCCTGGCTGCGCGGCTGGCAGCCGCGGCGCCTGCTGGTTGCCGTCGCCTGGTGTGGTCCCATGGTCGCTGCCTGGCTGGCCTGGACCGCGCACGCCGCGGACTGGCAGGCCGCCGCCGCCGCTCCGTACCATGCCTGGCTGTTCTTCTGGCGCCTGGCCAGGGCCGGTGACCTTCCCCGCGCCGCCGTCACGGTCGCGCCGGCTGCCATCCCGATCGGCCTGGCAGCCGGCGGTGCGGCCTGGGCTTACCGGTCAGGATCGCTGGCCGCGGGCGCCGGCGGGCTCTCCCCCGGTGCCTCGGTCGCCTTCGACCAGCGGCAGTGGCGGCACCAGGTGCGATCGGCCAGGGCCAGGATCGCGGCTCCTGGCTCGTTGCCGCTGACCATGCGCGGTGACCTGGTGCTCACCGGCGCCGTGATCAGGAGCGTCGGCCACCGGGCCGGCCCGCTCGCCGCGATCGGATACCAGCGGATGCGGTCGCACCAGGTCGTGGTCGGCACGACAGGAACCGGCAAGCCGAGGTTCCAAGCATGGCACTATTAAGTCATGCCTGTTATGCCGCATCGCGCGGTCGTCTACACAAGGATCAGCGATGCGCGGGCCGAGGTCAACGGCAGTACTTCTGACCAGGAAAAACGCCGACGTGTGACGTCGGCGGGTGTCCAGGATCAGGAAAAGTGCTGCCGGGAGCTGGCGCAGAAACTCGGCTGGGCGATCGGCAGGGTCATCGTTGAGAACGACACATCAGCCTTCAAGCGTCGCAAGATCACCTTGCCTGACGGGCGCCGCGAGCTGCGCACCGTACGGCCCGGCTGGCGGGAGATGCTCGATTTTCTGGCCACCGGTCGCGCTGACGGCCTGATCGCCCTGGACCTAGACCGCAGCGCCCGGGATCCCCGCGATCTTGAGGATCTGATCGATGTGGTGGAGGGCCGCTCGCCGCGGATTCCTGTCGAGTCAGTCACCGGGTCCCTCCGCCTCGCCAACGACGCCGACATCACCATGGCGCGGGTGATGGTCGCAGTTGCCAACAAGGCGAGCAGAGACACCTCACGTAGAGTTGCAGCCGCAAGGCAGAGGCAGGCCGCTAATGGGCGCTATGGAGGCGGCAGCCGGGCCTTCGGCTATGAGCGGGACGGCAAGACCGTACGGCCCGCCGAGGCGCCTGAGATCGTCAAGGCCGCGCAGGCAATCCTGGCAGGCGTCTCGCTCCGCGAGGTGACAGCCGATCTGCGCCGCCGGGCAGTGCCAACCGTCCACGGCGGCCGGTGGCATACCTCGACGACCCGCGGCATGCTGCTGTCACCGCGCGTCGCCGGCATCAAGGTTTACCGCGGAGAAGAAGTCGGCAAGGCCGAGTGGCCCGCGATCTTGGACGAAAGCACCTGGCGGGGTGTCGTAGCAATCCTCACTGACCCGGGCCGCCGAACATCTCCCCCGGTGACCTCGCCCTCGCCTAAATGGCTGCTGTCGCTGATCGCTAAGTGCGGCGTATGCGGCGAGACAGTCGCCGTAGGGGGCGGCCGGAAGGACAATCCCTCTTATGTGTGCCGTGGCCGGACGGGCCACCTACGGCGGGTTGCGGGGCCGGTCGAAGACTTCGTGTCGAGGGTAATCATCGGCAGGCTTAGCCAGCGTGATGCGGCTGAGCTGGTTACCCGGCATCCCGACGTCGACTCCGCAGCTTTGAGCCGGGACGCCAACGCCGCCCGGGCTCGCCTCGACACGCTCGCGAGGATGTTCGGCAACGGGGATATCGATGTCAGGCAGCTCCAGGAAGGCACGGCGGCAGCTAAGGCGGATCTGAAGCGGGCTGAAGATGCTCTCGCAGAAGAGAGCGATCGTCAGGACACTCGTAGACGTGACACTCATACCCCGTGGCCGGGGAGGACGGCTGCCAGGCGGCGCGTACTTCGACCCGACCGGGATCCTGATTACCTGGAAGAACTTAGGCGGCACGGCGTGAGGCGCTCGGATTGGGCCAGGTCACGACTGGGACGGTAGTTGAGAGCAGCTCAGCGAGCCGTCGCCGCTGGTCTTCGCTAAACGGAGGCGCCGCGGCCACGATCTCCTCGATGAGCTGATCCAGTTGCTCTGGAGAGCCGGGCGCCGGATCACTCATCGCTGGAACATCCCTCGGCAGGTTTCCTGGTGCGCTGGCCGACGGTCTTGCATGCGGACAACCCGGCGGCCCATCCACTTCTCCCGCAGGATGCTGACGACCAGCGCACAGGCGCGGGACAGGAATTCGCCGTAATCTCCGCACGTGCCGGGGCAAGGGCCGTCCCCGCTGTCGGTGGTGACAGCCGCCTGGGCGGGCACCGTGCTGCTGTCCGACCGGTTCATGGTTCCCGCTCCGGGCTGTGGTCTGTCTCGGTTTCGGCCTGCCTGTGTTGCTGGGCGGCTTTGGCGGTCCAGAATCCGCAGTCGTCAAGCTGCTCGCTGCGGATCTGGCCGGTGTTGATGGCATCCAGCACGGCCTGTGCCGCCGCGGTTCCTGTTTTGGGCTCGCTCATGCTGATGATCCGGCCGTGGGTGGTTACCGCCTGCGTCTTCTGGCTGCCATCGGTCACATTCGAGTGCTCAGGCTGCCGTCCGGTGCGGAGTGGGTTGCGGTTGATCGCGTCCGCGATGGCCTGAGTGGTCCACGACCGCCTCTTATCCGTCCTCGGTTCGCCGAGACCAGTGACCGGACCGTCAGTGGTTACCGTCTGCGCGTCCTTGCCGTCGCCGGTTACACCGAGCATCGTGCGCCCCGGTTCGGCCTCGGAGGTCGCCTGCGGCCCTGGTCCTGCCCAGCTCTGCTGCCCTGGGCGTGTTCGGCGGTGCGTCCGGGCGCTGCGTGTCACGCTGTTGCGCGAGCCTCGTGCGGTATCGTCCATGTGGCGGTTCCCGTCGCGCATGGCGCGGGCGGCGCGGGCGGTGACCGTAGCGTGTTGCGTAACTGACGCGGGGGTCGGTTAATACTGGGTCGTAACTGCTGTCAGTCATATGCTGGGCGTTCGGCTGATCCAGCACGCTCGGGAGAATGGTGACGCCACACCCAGGGCCGGACGTACGCGGGTCACCGTCGTTCTGGGCACCCGGCCGAGATCCGGTCGCATCCGGTCGTGGGATTCCAGGTCGCCTCGGTCCAGCCGATGCCCGTCTTGTCAGCCATTGCCTACTCGGCCTCCCGGTCCTGATCCGGGCAGGACTCGCGGAAGAACTCGATCATCTCGGCCTCGCCGGCCGAACGGGCGGGCTCGCCCTGGTGGAAACGGTCCGCCATGCTCTGGTAGGCCTCCAGCTCGCGCGCGGCGCGGTCCCGAGGCCCATCCGGGGTCTCGTCAGTGCTAGCGGTGAGGTCCGCCAGGGCGGTGATCTGAAGTCGGGCGTTGTCGATGTCGCCCTCACGCAGGGACGCGAGGAAACGCCGGGAGAGCCGCTGGGCATCCGGCCCGGCAGCCTGGGAATCCGCCTCAGCGACGATTCCAGCGTCCAGCCGCGTGTCACGCGAGTACAGCGCAGCGTCAACCTCGGCGTCGGTCAGCTCCCGGCTGTGGTCATGATTGGGTAAATTGCAGCCGTCCTCGCCGGTCGCCATTCGCGCGTCATGCTCGGTGACGGACGGCCGCCAGCCCTCGGCCACGATGTCCGCTGTGTCTTCCACCCGCTGTGCCTCTCGCTTGGCCGCGTTCCTCTTGCCCATCCAGCTCATGTCGTTCCTGTCTTTCTTCTCCGCAAAGTTTCGCGGCCGGAATAACGGCCCCCTATTCCGCCTCGTAATCCAGGTCGGCGCCGTCCTCG
>WNGR01001214.1_pt1 | contig 28914 bp, 23 predicted proteins | sample 5407581 | NCBI WGS metagenome assembly WNGR01 (sample SAMN13153383, study PRJNA577476) | soil metagenome | isolation source: 80 cm soil or saprolite under Garry oak tree replicate 2 | place: USA:California | collected 2016-06-15
CGGACCATGCGCTGGGCGGTGAACCGCGCGCCCGCGGTGCGCAGCGCGTGCCTCATCTTCTCCGTCCAGCCGCGCGGGACACCCTGAGCATCACGTTCGTAGAACAGCGGCACCACCTCGCTCTCGAGCAGGCGGTACAACTGCTCGGCGTCGGCCGCATCGGCGTCCTGACTCGTCGGCGCCGGCGGAATGGCCCAGCCGTTCGGCCCATCGTAACCCTCAGCCCACCACCCGTCCAGCGTGCTCAGCTGGGGCACGCCGTTCAAGGCCGCCTTCATGCCGCTCGTGCCGCACGCCTCGAGCGGGGGGCGCGGCACGTTGAGCCACAGGTCCACACCCTGCACCAGGCTGTGGGCCAGATGCATGTCGTAGTCCTCGAGGAACGCAATCCGGCCCTCGAACCGGGCTTCCCGGGTGTGCGCGTACACGCGCTGCAGCACCTGCTTGCCCGGCTCGTCACCCGGATGCGACTTGCCGGAGAACACGATCTGCACCGGGCGCCAGGGGTTCACCAGCAGCCGCTGCAGCCGATCGGGATCGCGGAAAATCAGGTCGGCCCGCTTGTAGGTGGCAAACCGGCGACCGAAGCCGATCGTGAAGGCTTCGGGATCGAGCAGCGTCCCCGCGCCCACGAGGTGCAGGGCTTCCTTCCACTGATCAGCCCAGCGGCGCCGCGCCTGCTCCCGGATGCTCCGCATCAACTGCGCCTTGAGCTGATTGTGCACCGCCCACAGGGCTGCGGCGTCCAGCTCGAGCACTTTGTCCCAGAACTTGGGGTCGTCCACCCGGGCGAGCCAATCGGGTCCGAAGTGCGAGTCGAACAGGGTCAGGACCCGGTTCGCCATCCAGGTCGCGACGTGCACGCCGTTGGTGACGTGGCCGATCGGCACGCGGGCGACATCGCGGTCGGGCCAGAGCGGAGCCCAAATGCGGCGCGACTCCTCGCCGTGGCGCCGCGACACCGCATTGACGTGCGCCGAGAGCCGGATGGCCGCGACGGGCATGTGAAAGCGATCGTGATCGACCACCGGATGACGCCCGAGCCGGATGAAGGCTTCGCGGTCGACTCCCATCTCCTGCCACACCGGACCGACGCACTGCTCGACCTGTTCGATCGAGAACGTATCATGCCCGGCGGGCACCGGCGTGTGGGTGGTGAACGTGCTCGTCGCGCGCACCTTGCGGACGGCCTCCGCGAACGGCGTCCCGCGCGTCACCAGCTCACGCACCCGCTCCACCAGCATGAACGCGGCGTGTCCTTCGTTCGCGTGCCAGGCGGCCGGGTCGTATCCCAGGACCCGGAGCACTCGCACGCCGCCAACGCCCAGGACCCACTCCTGCCGCAGCCGCAGGTCAGGTCCGCCGGCGTACAGCCGATGGGACAGCCCGCGGTCTGCCGGGTCGTTCTGCTCGAGGTCCGTGTCCAGGAGCAGGATCGGCACACGGCCCACCATGACGCGCCACGCGCCCACGCTCACGGGGCGCCCGGAGAGACGCACCGTCGCGAGGCAGGGATCGCCCTTCGGCCCGCGCACCCGCTCGAGCGGCGTCGCGGCCACGGCGAACCGCTCCTCGGCATCCTCCTGCCATCCATCGAGCCGCAGTCGTTGGTCGGAGTATCCCTTGGTATAGAACAGGCCGACGCCGACGAGCGGGACGCCCAGGTCCGAAGCCGCCTTGCACTGGTCCCCGGCGAGGACCCCGAGGCCTCCGGAATAAATTGGAACCGAGGCGTGCAGCCCGAACTCGGCGCAGAAGTACGCGATTGGCCGCTTGACGAGCTCGGGATACGCGGTGGCGAACCAGGTGCCAGCGGACGTCGCATCCTGCGCCGCCGCGGCGACGACGGCGTCGTACAGACTCAGGAACTCCGAGACCGCCGCGCAGCGGGCGAGCCGCGCGGGATCGACCCGTCGCAACAGCTCGATGGGATTGTGCTGGGTACGGCGCCACAGCGCCGGATCGAGCATGCGGAACAGCGCCCGCGCGTTGCGGTTCCAACTCCACGACAAGTTGGAGGCAACGGCGGCGAGCCCTGCGATCCGTTCGGGGAGGGCGGGACCGCTGTGTTGGGGTTGAGTCATCCGGCCTGCAAGCTAAGGCCAGGCGGGGCGGCCTGGGAAGCGCCGCGGCCGTGTCACGCGCCTCCCAGGCCGGGACCGACGAGCTTCGCTCGCCTAGTCCATCGCGCTCATCACGCTCGCGGGCGTGATCGTGACCCGCAGCACGTCGGACACCTTCGGATAGGTGAAGCCGTCCTTCACGTCCTTCACGAGTTGAACCGGCTTGCGCTCCGAAGCGCCGGTGTTGGGCGCCTTCTGCCGGGGCGCCTGATCGGGCCCGAGTCCCGGCTCCTGGTTCACTTCAGTGCCGGCGTCCCACAGGTCCATCAACGACGTGATGTCACCGCTCATCACGTCCCCCTTCGAGTCGAACAGTTGGATTCCGCGATCCCCCGGCGCCAGGAAGAGGTCGTTCGACTGCCCGAACATGGTCGCGAACGTGAGCTTCTGGCCGGGCTCCGCAGTGAAGGTGAATTCGTAGGCCTTGCCCGGTGTGGCCGGACCGGGCATCGCGTCGCCCACGGGGATGGCGAACGTGCCGCTCGCCATGATCCCCTGGTGGCTCTGCAGCGCCGCGGCGAGGACCGCTGGATTGCCGTCCTCCGCGAGCCTCTCCAGGCCCTGATCGCGATCCTTCGCGCCCGCGGTGAACAACGGGTCGGGCTCGTCATGCACCACCCACAGCCCAGGGGCGTTGGGGGCGGGCGCCGTCTGGCCGTTTGAGAGCCTCAACGTGGTCGCGGTCGAGACGTTCTCGATGCGGACCGTGAACGTCGTGCGCCGCGCCGGTCCGGTGTGGGGCATGAAACCGAACGGCACCCCCTGCGCGTGGAGCAGCGCAGGCACGAGCAACGCTGCGAGAGACCACATGGACGAGCGGGACATGGGCCTGTTCCTCCTCACATTTGGGACGCGCCCAGCGGCGCGGTCCCGAAGTTGACGGCGAAGCGGCGGCACCAAATGGTGGCGGAGCGGTATTTCGACAGATCGAGGTCGGTGGGGACCTCGTAGTTCTGGTCCCCGACGTTGCCCTTGATCGATCCAAGATCCACGAAACCCACCCGCTTGACGGTGGCGTCTTCCTGGACGTCGCCGGCAGCGACGAGGTACACGTGCACGTCTGGGCCGTTGGACGTGGCGAACTCGCTCAGGCGCAGCACACGTTTGCCATCCGAGAGCCGGTAGATCGTGGCGAGCCCTTTCGTCTCGTGTGCGTTCGTGTGGAATCGGCCCGCGACGAGCGTCACCGGGGCGGACGGTTCGGCCGCCTGGGCCTGGGCCCCTGCCGGAAACGCCTCGCTGACGGTCTTGTTGACGAACAGCCGCTCGGGGCGAAACGCATACCATGCCCCTAGGACGGCAAGCACTGCCGCACTCATGATGATCCTTCTGCGCGAAACCATGCGGTCTCCCTTGCTGGTGTATTGTTGGCGCGGACTGTAATGCGGCTGTCGCGTGGTTGGTTCCCAGGAAAGGACGAGGGCCCGGAATCGTCCGGGCCCCCGGAGACCGACGTGCCGCCGGGTCAGGAGTGGCAGGTCGGTTGAAGCTCGCTCGTCTCGACGACTTCGGGACGATGACAGCTGGGGACGAGCTCCTGGGTTTCGATGATCTGCATGGTTCCTCCTGAGGGTGAGTGGGACGTTCCCGCAAAGCGAGACGCACCCCGGCGGACCGGGGCTGTCAGGTGGTCATAATGCGGCACCAGCCTTCTCGGTTCCCGTCCACGGGTGCGCCTGGCAGCCCGAGGCGGTTGCGCTATGATTAGCTGGGTCGGACAGACTGCGGTCTGGCCCACCTTTCCGTCGCCTCAACCGGCTTCCGGTGAGACCTCGCGGTGTGGGTCAGCATCACGTCGATCCCGGTCGAGGGGCGATGCAGGTTCCCGGTTTCACCGTCACCGAGGAGGTCTATCGCGGCCGCACGCGGGTGGTCTACCGCGGCCGGCGGGATCGCGACGGCGCCCCAGTCATACTGAAGGCATTCAGCGACGAGGTCCCCGCCGCGGTGGCGGACGCGAGCCTGCGACGGGAGTACGAGCTCGTCAAGGATCTCGACGTTCCCGGCGTAGCGCGGGCCTTCGGCCTGGCAGCGGCCGGCGACCGCGTGGTGCTCGTTCTCGAGGACGTCGGCGGCGAGCGGCTCAAGACCCTCATCGCCGCCGGGCCCATCGACGTGCGCACCGCGCTTCGTATAGGCGTCGAGCTCTCTGGGACCATCACGGCGTTGCACCAGCGCGGCGTCCTCCACAAGGACGTCAACCCGAACAACGTCCTCATCGACCGGCAAGCCGGGCGCACCACACTGGTTGACTTCAGCATCGCGTCGCGGCTGCCCTTCGAGCAGCGGTTGCCGAGCCACCCCAACGTGTTGCAGGGCACCATCGCCTACATGTCGCCCGAGCAGACCGGGCGGATGAACCGGGACGTGGACTATCGAACCGACTTCTATTCGCTCGGCGTCACCCTTTACGAGATGCTAACCGGCAGGCTGCCCTTCGAGTCGCTGGACCCGCTGGAAGTCGTTCATTGTCACATCGCGAAGGCGCCGGTACCGCCGAGTGCGCTCGACACCGCCCTGCCCAAGCCGCTTTCAGATATCGTGATGAAGCTGCTCGCGAAAACCGCCGAGGAGCGCTACCAGAGCGGGTTCGGCCTCCGGGCGGACCTGGCCCGGTGTCTCGAGGAGTGGGACGCGACGGGCCGAATCCAAGGCGTCGTGGCTGGAGCGACGGACCTCGCGGACCGGTTCGTCATCCCGCAGCGCCTGTATGGGCGGGACGACGAAGTCGCGACGCTGCGGGCGGCGTTCGAGCGCGCGTCGGTTGGGGCGGCTGAGCTGTTGCTGGTGTCAGGCTACTCTGGGATTGGCAAGACGTCCCTCATTCACGAGCTCCACAAGTCACTCGCCCATCGGCGCGGATACTTCATCGCCGGGAAGTTCGACCAGCTCGCCCGCGACACCCCCTATGGCGGCGTGGCGCAAGCGTTCCGGGGTCTGATACGGCAATTGCTGACGGAGAGCGAGGAGGCGGTTCGCGGCTGGAAGGACGCGCTGCTCGACGCTCTCGGGGTCACCGCACAAGTCATCATCGACGTCATCCCAGCGGTCGAGCGCATCGTCGGGAAGCAGCCTGCGGTACCGCTCCTGGGAGCGACGGAGTCTCAAAACCGGTTCAACCTCCTGTTTCAGAGATTCCTCGGCGTGTTCGCGACACCGGGTCACCCTCTTGTGATCTTCCTCGACGACCTGCAGTGGGCCGATTCGGCGACCCTCGCTTTGCTGCGCACGCTGCTCGCCAATCTCGACCTCAGAGGGTTGTTGGTCATCGGCGCGTACCGGGACAACGAGGTGAGCGAACGGCACCCCCTCATGCTCACCCTCAGCGAGATTCGCGCCGCCGGCACACCGCTCCGGGAGATCACCCTGGGGCCGCTCCCGCTGGCCCACCTCACACAGTTAGTCGCGGATACGCTGCACACCGATGGCGAGCGGGCCAAGCCGCTGGCGGACCTCGTGCTCTCGAAGACCGCCGGCAACCCGTTCTTCGTCACGCAGTTCGTTAAGACGTTGCACCAGGAGGGGCTCGTCGCGTTCGACTACTCGGCCAGTCACTGGCATTTCGATCTCGCTCGCATTCGGCGGATGGACATCACGGACAACGTCGTAGACCTCATGGCGGCGAAGATCCGAAAACTGCCGGCGCCCTCGCAGGAGGTGCTCAAGCTCGCGGCGTGCATCGGAAACCGGTTCACCCTGCCCGTCCTCGCGACCGTCAGCGTGAGCTCGGTCGAGGCGGCCGCGGTCGATCTCTGGAGCGCGGTGGAGCAGGGACTGGTCGTGCCGCTCGACGACCCCGCAGGCGCCGGCCGGGAGGAACCGGAGACGGGGCTGGGCGTGTCGCTGTCTTACAAGTTCCTCCACGATCGCGTCCAGCAGGCGGCGTACGCCCTGATTGCCGACGAGGGCAAGCGGCAAGTCCACCTGACCGTGGGGCGGCTCCTGTTGTCGAACTGTCCCGACCCCGAGCTCGAAAGGCGAATCTTCGACATCGTCCATCATTTGAATCTCGGGCGGGACCGGATCACGGACGACGCGGAGCGCGTGGGCCTTGCCAGACTCAACCTGACCGCCGGGCAGAAGGCCAAGTCCTCCACCGCCCATGAAGCGGCGCTCGGCTACCTGAACGCGGGCTTGAGCCTCGTGAGGGACGAGTTGTGGGACTCGGACTACGGGCTCGCCTTCGCGCTGCGTCTCGAAGCCGCCGAGTGCCAGTATCACTGCGGAGATTTTGACGCAGCGGAACAACTGTTCGCCGTACTCCTGCGGCGCGCCGCGACCCGGCTGGATCGGGCCCGAGTCTACCGCCTGCGCAGCGTCCAGTACGAAAACATGTCACGCTATGCGGATGCTCTGGCGAGCGCCCGCGAGGGTCTCACACTCTTCGGTGTTTCATTCCCCGATGCTGGAGAGGAAAAGCAGGCCGCCCTGGAGGGGGAGATCACCACCATTCAGTCCTTGCTGGCCCAGCGCACCATCGCTTCGCTCATCGACCTGCCCGTCATGGTCGATCCCGAGGTCCGGATGGTCATGAACATTCTGACGGACATCTGGGCCTCAACGTACATCCTCGGAGATCCGGTCCTAGCGCGCCTGATCTCCGCCACGATGGTGCGACTCTCGCTGGTCCATGGAAATGTGGAAGAGTCCGCTTACGGCTACGTGACGCATGCAATCACGGTCGGGCCCGTGCGTGGGGACTACGAGTCGGCCTACGAATTGGGCAGGCTGGCCCTGCGCGTGAATGAACGCTTCAACGACTCGAGGCGGCGTGCAAAGATTCACCAGCAGTTTCACGCTCATGTGAACCTCTGGCGACAGCCGATGCGCACATGTATTCCCTACGCCCGCGAGGCCTGCCGCAGCGGTCTCGAGACCGGTGACTTTCTCTACGCCGCGTATGGCGCCAGCACGGAGACGTGGCCAGCGATGGTCTCCACCCAGGATCTCGCACAATTCGTCCGCGACTACTCGCCATACCTCGCGCTGATCAACAAGCTGAAGGCAACCGGCTTCGCCGATTCGCTGAAGATCATCTTGAATTGGGCGCGGGCGCTGCAGGGAAAAACCAGAGCGCCCCTCTCGCTGTCGGATGACGCGATCGACGAGCACGAATACGTGGAGAAGTACCGCGGGAACCCCTTCTTCACGACGTTTCACGCCGTGGCCAAACTACAGCTCTGCTACATGTTTGGCGAGTACGGAAGGGCGCGGGACGCCGCCCGCATCGCACGCGACGTGGTGTACCATCTGTCGGGGACGATCTGGCCCGTCGAGTTCGATTTCTGGAATGGTCTCGCGGCGGCCGCGACTTACCCGAATGCCGGAGAGGATGAGCGAAGGACCTATCTGGAGGAGATGCAAACGGCGCAGGCCTCGCTTGCGGTCCTCGCGGAAAACTGCCCTGAGAACTTTCTCTGCCAGTCGCTGCTGCTGTCGGCGGAGATTGAGTGCATCGCCGGTCGGCACCTTGCCGCGCTGGATCTGTACGAACGAGCCATCCGGTACGCGGAGGAGACGAGCATGCTCCAGCACCAGGCCCTGGCGAACGAACTGTGCGCCCGGTTCTGGCTCGGGCGCCGGCAAGCGAACGTCGCGGCCGTCTTCCTGGCCGCGGCGCGGCACGCCTACGCCCAATGGGGCGCCACGGCAAAGGTCTCGGACCTCGAGCGCCGCTACCCTGCCCTCCTAACCCGATCCGCGGCTGACGGTACCCGCCTGGAGCTCGAGCCTCTGGCCGCCGCCGGCACGACGCAGTCCACCACCCGGACCGAGGTCTCGACCATCGATCTCGTCACCGTCATCAAGGCGGCGCAAGCCATCGCCGGCGAGATCGAGCTCGAGCGGCTGCTGGCGACACTGATGCGTATCCTGATCCAGAACGCCGGCGCTCGCAAAGGCTTCCTCATCCTCGAGCAGGGAGGCCACCCGGTCATTCAAGCCCGCGGCGCGATCGATGCCCCACAGGTCACCGTCCTGCAGGGCGCGCCCGTCGCCGCGAGCCGCGATCTCGCGCCCGCAATCGTCAACTACGTGTGGCGGACGTCCGAAAGCGTGGTCCTCGCGGATGCGGCGAGCGATTCCACGTACGGCGGCGACCCCTACATCGTGCGCAACAAGTCGAAGTCTATTCTCTGCACGCCAGTCCTGAATCAAAGCCGTCTCGTCGGCGTCGTGTACTTGGAGAACGACTTGACGACCGGTGCGTTCACCCCGGACCGCATCCAGGTGCTCCAGATGCTCTCCGCTCAGGCCGCGATCGCCATCAGCAACGCCCGCCTGTTCGCCGAGGTGTCGCATCTCCGCGACCGGCTACAAGCCGAGAACGTTTACCTGCATGAAGAGATCAAGACACAGCAGGGGTTCGAGGACCTCGTCGGCCGGAGTCCCGCGCTCACGGCGGTGCTCCGCAAGGTCGAGCAGGTCGCGCCGACCGACACGAGCGTCCTCATCCTCGGGGAAACGGGCACGGGCAAGGAGCTGATTGCGCGCGGCATCCACCGCCTCAGCCGCCGCCGGGAACGGCCGCTCGTGACGGTGAACTGCGGGGCGATCGCCCCCGGCCTGGTGGAAAGCGAGTTGTTCGGGCACGAGAAGGGCGCGTTCACCGGCGCCGTGTCACGCAAGATCGGACGGTTTGAGCTCGCCGACGGAGGCACCATCTTCCTCGACGAGATCGGCGACCTGTCGGTGGACCTGCAGGTCAAGCTGCTGCGGGTGCTGCAAGAGGGAGAAATCGAGCGCGTAGGCGGCTCGCGAACCATCAAGGTCGACGCCCGCGTCATCGCTGCGACGCATCACGACCTCCGCTCGGCGGTGCAGTCCGGTCGGTTCCGCGCGGACCTCTTCTACCGCCTCAACGTCTTCCCGATGGCAACGCCGCCGCTACGCGATCGCAAGGAGGACATCCCGCTGCTCGTCCGACACTTCGCCATGCAGTACGGCGTCAAGCTCGGCAAACGGATCGAGGCTATCCCCAAGCGCACACTCGACGCCCTCATGGCCTACAACTGGCCGGGGAACATTCGCGAGCTGCGCAACGTCATCGAGCGCGCGCTCATTATCACGCAGGGAACGACGCTCGAGCTGCGTGACTGGGCCGCCGGCGAGGCCGCCGCCAGCGAAGCCAGGTTCCTGAGCCTGGAAGACGTCGAACGGGAGCACATCCTCGCCGTGCTCCAGCAAAAAGGCTGGCGCGTGAGCGGGCCCAAGGGCGCCGCCAGCCTGCTCGGACTCAAGCCCACCACGCTCGAGGCGCGGATGAAAAAGCTCGGCATCGAGCGGCCCCCCACCGGAGCTCCCAATATGTCGTGACGGTCCCAAGATTTTGGGAAAACCCGCGTCCTCGCCGGCTGCTGCGGTTCACAACATCCAGCTCCAACTCTCATGCTGTAAACAACTTGTCTGAGACCCGAGAAGATCTCAATCCACGGCATGGTGCGTGCTTCTTGTGTCGGTCGACCCGCACGATGGAAGGGCACGATTCTGCGACTGACGCGCATTCCAAGCAACGACCCGGGAGTCACCCTGCGAGCGGAGGGTCGGGTCGTCGGCGAGTGGTCCATGCTGCTGGAGCGCGAATGCGCAGCGGCAGCCGGCGAGTTCGGAGTCGTACATCTCGATTTGGCTGCGGTGGCGTATGTAGACACGAAGGGCGTCGCGGCACTGAGGAGGCTCATGCGGAGTCATGTCACGATCAGCAGCTGCCCTCCGCTCGTCCTGGAGCTACTCGGGGAGGATAACAAGCCGTGACGCACGCCGCCACACCCCACGCAATCGATCGGACTCCGGAATCCCAGGCGCTTTCGTCAGGCCCCGAGTTCGACGCCCTGCTGACGCCCCTGCTGCCGACGGCCTACCGCGCCGCGATGTACCTGACCAGGAACCAGGCCGATGCAGAGGACGTCGTGCAGGACGCAGTGCTCCGTGCGCTGAGAGGTTTCGACGGATTCCAGCCCGGTACCAACTTCAAGGCGTGGTTCATGCGCATCCTGACGAACGCCTTCTACGCGCGAGGGCGTCGCGCACACGTCCGGGGCGACAGCGTCTCGCTCGACGACACGCCGCCCCTCTATCTCTACTCGAAGACCGTCGCGGCAGGGTGGCATTCGGGGGACACGAATCCCGCAGCGACCTTCTTCAGCAAGCTGGAAACCGAGCAGATCCAGGAGGCCCTACAGGGACTCCCGCTGGAATACCGGGCCGTCGCCACGATGTACTTCATGGAGGACCTTTCGTACCAGGAGATCGCCAACGTCCTCGACTGCCCGGTGGGGACAGTGCGGTCGCGCCTGCACCGCGCGCGACGGCAGCTCCAGGGGGCCCTTTGGACGCTCGCAGAGGACCACGGGATCGTGGACGTCGCCTAGCTCACACCTCGGGCTTCGGGTCCTGCCACGGCCAGCGGCCGTTGACCTCGAGCTCCAGTGAGAAGCTCAGGAACGTGCGAATCAGGACGATGAGGCCGAGCACGCCGAGGTTGCGGAAGGTCGGGGCCACCGCGACTGTGCCGATGATGTCGGCGGCGACCAGGAACTCCAGGCCGAGCAGAATGGCTCGGCCGAGGTTCTCACGATAGCGGTGATAGGAGTCGGAGAACCCCTTCCTCCGCGAAACGCGTCGCAGGAAGAGGGCGGTCGCGACCACGCCACCGAGCACGATGATGCCGATCCCGGCCGCCTCGATCGCCTGCGCGAGCCAGAGAACCGTCTGGTCAAACAAGCGCCGCAAACAGGTTGTTGAAGGATTCCGCGAGAGTCGGGTGCGCGAACACGGCATCCCGGAGGACCGTGTAGGGGAGCCTCCCCATCATCGCGACCTGCAGGGCTGCCATGATCTCCCCGCCTTCAATTCCGAGCACGGCCGCGCCCAGGATCAGGCCCGTATCCGCATCCACGACGGCCTTCATGAAACCCCTCGGCTCGTCCATCTCGAGCGCCCGCGCCACGTAGCTCATCGGCATCTTGGCCACCTGGATCTTACGCCCTTGCTCGCGGGCCTCCGTCTCGCTCAGGCCGATGCGACCGAGCTGGGGATCGAGGAACACGGTGTTGGGCACCAGGCGGTCGCGGATTGTCGCGTTGCCGCCCTCGAGGACATTGGTCCGGATGATCCGGAAGTCGTCGTAGGAGATGTGGGTGAACGCGGGCCCGCCCTTCACATCGCCCAGGGCGTAGACGCCCGGCACGCTGGTTTCGAGCCGCTCGTTGACCTTGATGAAGCCGCTCTTGTCGGTCACGACGCCGGCCGCGCCGAGGTTGAGGGCCTCAGTGTTGGGTGACCGGCCCGTCGCGAGCAGCAGGTGCGAGCCGACCAGTGCGTGCTCGGTTCCACCATTCTGCACGGTGAGGCGGAGTCCCCCGTCGCTCGCGCGCTCGACCGACGCCACTTTCGTATTGAGCAACACTTCGACTCCGTCCTCGCACAGAATCTTGCGGATCTCCTCGGCGACGTCGGCGTCCTCGCGTGGCGCGAGCTGCGGGGCGCGCTGGACGACGGTCACGCGGCTGCCGAAGCGGCGGAACATCTGACCGAACTCGAGCCCGATGTAACCGCCTCCCAGAATCAGGAGGTGCTCCGGCAGCTCGGCGAGTTCCATGATCGAGGAGGAGTCGAGCGCGGGAACGGCGTCGAGCCCTGGCACCGGGGGGCGAGCCGGGCGGCCGCCCGTGTTGATGAAGATCAGGGGTGCCGTCAATGCCATAGTCCCGGCCGCGCTCCATACCTCGACCGCGTTCGGGCCGATGAACCGCGCCTCGCCTATCAGCAGGTCCAGCCCGGCGGTAGTCGTGAGGCGACGCTCACTGTTCGAACGGAAGCTCTCGACGATGCCGCGCTTCCGCTGGCGTACGGCCGCCATGTCTACGACAACCGGGCCCGCCCGCACACCGTAGTCGGGCGCGCGGCGGGCGAGGTACGCTACCCGGGCGCTCGCGACCATGGTCTTGGTCGGAGTGCAGCCCTCGTTGATGCAAGTGCCGCCGACGTGGACGCGCTCGATCAGGGCACTGCGCCGCCCCGCCCGGGCCAGCGCTCCCGCCAGCGGTCCTCCGGCCTGGCCGGCTCCGATGACGATGGCGTCGTAGTGCGTCGCAGAGTCCATGGCTTCGCGCACGAATGCGCGGACTCGCCAAAAGGTTCCGAGTCTGGGTGTACGCGCGCTGGGAACCGTTCTCCCCGCAAGCGCATTCTAGCCGCGACCGCCGGAACGTGAGGAGCTGCGCCATGGAGGTCCATGCACCGTGAGTGCCACGACGATGGAGCAGACACGGCGAATCCGAGCGCGCCGGCAGCGGTCGGGCCGGTCGATACGAGTCCTGATGTTCGGGTGGGAGTTTTCCGCCCTACCAAGCGGGGGGTCTCGCGACGGCGACGTTGGGTCTGGTCAAGGGACTGCTGCGGACGGGCTTGCAAGTGACGCTCGTGGTGCCCTTTCCGATCGACGGCCGCGTGCTCCCAGAGCTGCGGCTCGTGAGCACGGCCGGCCTGCAGGTCGCGCTGCGACGAGTGAGGGTACCGAGCCAAGCCCGCCCGCCGCACGGTTGACGTCTACCAACGGGCGCTCGTCGGCGCCATGAGGAGCCACTGATGCCGGACGTATCGATCTACTGTCAGGTTCATCAACCCTACCGACTGCGTCGCTTCCGGGTCTTCGACGTCGGCCGTGGCCACGACTATTTCGACGATGCCGCAAACCGGAGCATCGTCCAACGTGTCGCGGCGAAGTGCTACGTGCCGTCGAGCCGCCTACTCGCCGACCTCATTCGCCGCTCGGACGGCCGGTTCTGCATCGCGCTCAGCCTCTCCGGCGTGCTCGTCGAACAGCTCGCCGCGTACGCCCCGGAGGCGCTCGACGCCTTCCGAGAGCTCGTGGCGACTGGAGGCGTCGAGCTGCTGGGCGAGACCTACTACCACTCCCTGAGCGCGCTGATCGATCCCGAGGAGTTTCGCGCGCAAGTTGAATTGCACGCCCGGATCCTCGAGCGTGAGTTCGGCGTCCGCCCCCAGGTCTTCCGCAACACCGAGCTCATCTACGGCAATGCCATCGCGCCGATCATCGCCGCGATGGGATTCCGGGGCGTCCTCGTGGAAGGAGCGGATCGGGTGCTGCAGTGGCGCTCGCCGAATTACGTCTACGCGTCCGTCACCGCCCCCGGCCTGCGCCTCTTGCCCCGCAACTACCGCTTGAGCGACGACATCGCGTTCCGCTTCGCTGAACGGTCGTGGGGGGAATGGCCCCTCACCGTCGACAAGTACGCCGACTGGGTCGCCGCAAGCGGCGGCGACTCCGTGCATCTGTTCATAGACTACGAAACGCTGGGCGAGCACCAGTGGGAGGAGACGGGGATTTTCGACTTCGTGCGGCTCCTGCCCGAGGCCTTTGCCCGCCGTGGCATTCAGACCGTCCACCCGTCCACGCTCGCCTCACGGACACCGGTCGGCGGGCTGTCCTATCCCGCGCCGACGTCCTGGGCCGATCTCGAGCGCGACGTCAGCGCGTGGCTGGGAAACGGTCTGCAGGAGTCGGCACACCGGCGCCTGTACCGGCTCGCGCCGGCGGTCCACGCCTGCCGCGACACAGGGCTGCTCGAGCAGTGGCGCCGACTGACAACGAGCGACCACCTCTACTACATGGCCACCAAATGGGCGGCGGACGGGGACGTCCATACCTACTTCAGTCCCTACGACACGCCATACGACGCCTTCATCGCTTTCATGAACGTCATGCAGGACCTGGAGCAGCGGGTTTCCGCAGAGCTTTCGACGACCACGGAGGCGGAACTCGATACGGAAGCCGAACTGATCGGCACGTCCATTCGCTGACGCAACGCGAGCGCGAGGGCGCTGCGGAGGAGGTAGCATGCGAATCGCAACGATGGCGGAACATTTCGAGATGTACCTGAGAGAGATCGGATGCGGCATGCTCGATATCGGGACATGCGGCGCGGATCCCGGTGACGGCGCCGACGCTTCCGACGCGCTCGGCGCAGCACTGCGCCAGCGGCTCGCCGAGCGCAGCGTGCTGTAGCTCGGTTGCGCGCCCCGCACGGGAGTTGCACTATAGGCAATGCTCACCGCCCTGAGGAGCTCGCATGACCGCGGCTGATCGCTATACCTGCGAGCAGGTGTTCCTGAGGTTGAACGACTATCTCGACCGGGAGCTGTCGCCGGACGAGATGGCCATGGTGAAGGAGCACCTCGACACCTGCGCGCAGTGCGCCAGCGAGCACGCGTTCGAAGACAGTGTCCTCCGGGAGCTGAAGGACAAGCTGCGCCGGATCGACCTACCGCAATCGCTGGTGGACAAGGTCGCGGCGATCGTCACCGACGCGCAGCGCCGGGATCGCTAGGCCGCTTCCAGTCCCACCGCGTCGCACCCCCTTCGTGCGGCCGCCGGGAACCAATCGGTGACCGAGCGCATTTCCAACCCCCGGGGAGCCACACCACTCGCACACCCGGAGATCCAGGCGCATGCCCGCAGAAGAGCTGGTCCGCCTACAGGAAGCCGCGCAGCAGCGGAAGTCATGGAAGCGTTGGGGTCCCTATCTATCCGAGCGCCAGTGGGGAACAGTGCGGGAGGACTATTCGCCCGACGGTAACTGCTGGGACTACTTCTCGCACGACCAGGCCCGGAGCCGCGCCTACCGTTGGGGCGAAGACGGCCTGCTCGGCATATCGGACGAACAGTGCCGCCTCGCGTTCGCGCTCGCCCTATGGAACGAGCGCGATCCGATCCTCAAAGAGCGACTGTTCGGGCTCACCGGACCCGAGGGCAATCACGGCGAGGACGTCAAGGAGCTGTACTACTACCTCGACTCCACGCCCACCCACTCGTACTTGAAGGCGCTGTACAAGTACCCCCAGGCGGCCTATCCCTACGCGCGGCTCGTGGAGGAAAACCGCCGCCGCAGCAAGGACGAAGCCGAGTTCGAGCTCGTTGATGCTGGAGCGTTCGAGAACAACCGCTACTTCGACGTGCTCGTCGAATACGCGAAGGCCTCACCGGAGGACATCCTCATCCGGGTCACCGTCGCGAACCGGGGTCCGCAGACAGCGACGATTCACGTGCTCCCGTCGCTCTGGTTCCGCAACACCTGGGACTGGGGGCGCGAGGGCGACAACTTCCCGCCCAGACCGGTCCTGCGCCGCTCCGGTCCCGCGGAGATCGCGGCTGAGCACGCGACGCTCGGTGTTTACCGCCTCGCGGCCGACGGGGGCCCGGGCAACAAGCCGCCGCGGCTGGTCTTCACCGAAAACGCGTCCAACGTCAGTCGGCTGTTCGGGGTCTCGAACCCCACGCCGTATGTGAAGGATGCCTTTCATGCGCTCGTGATCGAGGGCGACGAGGGCGCGGTCAATCCGGACGAGCGGGGTACCAAGGCAGCCGCCTGGTACCGCATGGCGGTCGGCGCCGGGAAGCAGGTCGTGCTGCGCTTGCGGCTACGCGCCGAAGCCGAGGCGCAGGGTCCGGCGTTCGGGGTGGAGTTCGACCGTACGCTGGCAGAACGGATCGTGGAAGCGGACCGCTTCCACACGGCGCTCACGCCCCCGGCGGCAACGACCGACGAGCGCGTCGTGTTACGGCAGGCCCGCGCGAGCCTGCTCTGGTCGAAACAGGTCTACTACTACGACGTCCCCGAATGGCTCGCCGGAGATCCCGCGCAGCCGCCGCCGCCCGCGGCGCGGCGCTCGGGACGCAACGCCGACTGGATGCACCTCAACAACCTCGACGTCATCTCGATGCCGGACAAATGGGAGTATCCCTGGTACGCCGCGTGGGACCTGGCGTTTCACATGATCCCCTTCGCGCGCCTCGACCCCGAGTTCGCGAAGGACCAGCTGGTGCTGCTGTTGCGCGAATGGTACATGCATCCCAACGGGCAGATCCCGGCGTACGAGTTCGCGTTCGGCGACGTCAACCCGCCGGTGCATGCGTGGGCCTGCTGGCGCGTGTACAAGATGACCGGCCCACGAGGGCAGCGCGACCGCCTGTTCCTGGAGCGCACGTTCCAGAAGCTGCTACTCAACTTCACCTGGTGGGTGAACCGCAAGGACCCCGAGGGGAAGAACCTCTTCGCCGGGGGCTTCCTCGGCCTCGACAACATCGGCGTGTTCGACCGCTCGCGCCCGCTGCCCACGGGGGGGCACCTCGAGCAAGCGGACGGCACCGCGTGGATGGCGTTCTACTGCGCCACGATGCTGTCCATCGCGCTCGAGCTCGCGAGCGAGGACGCGGCCTACGAGGACATCGCGACGAAGTTCTTCGAGCACTTCGTGGCGATCGTCGACGCGATGAACACGCTCGGCGGTACGGGGTTGTGGGATGAAGGGGATGGGTTCTACTACGACCAACTCGCCGTAGACGGCATGAAGACGGCCCTGCGGGTGCGCTCGATGGTGGGCTTGGTCCCGCTCATTGCCTGCGAGATCGTGGAGACGGAGATGCTCCAGCGTCTCCCCGACTTCAGTACGCGGATGGAATGGTTCATCCGCAATCGTCCCGACCTCGTGCGGCACGTCTCGATGTGCGAAGCGGCGCCCGACGGGAGCCACCGGCACCGCCTGCTCGCCCTCCCGCGCCGCGAGCGGCTGGAGCGCGTGCTCCGCTACGTGCTCGACGAGAACGAGTTCCTGTCCCCCTACGGCATCCGATCAGTCTCCAAGGTACACCAGGGGCGTCCCTACGTCCTGCAGGCCGGCGGCCAGGAATACCGAGTGGATTACGTCCCAGGGGAATCGAACACCGGGCTGTTCGGCGGGAATTCGAACTGGCGCGGACCGATCTGGTTTCCGCTCAACTACCTGCTGATCGAAGCGCTGGAGCGCTACGACCACTTCTACGGCGAGAGCCTGCGCGTCGAGTGCCCGGTCGGCTCCGGAAGGATGCTGAGGCTGGCCGAAGTGGCGCGCGAGCTGCAGGGCCGGCTGGCGCGGATCTTCCTGCCCGACGCTGCCGGGCGGCGACCGTGCCACGGCGACGACTCGCGCTACGCAACGGACCCCCATTGGCGCGAGCTGGTGCTGTTCAACGAGTACTTCCACGGTGACACCGGTCGCGGGGTGGGAGCAAGTCACCAGACCGGATGGACTGCGTTGGTCACCCGGAGCATTGAGGATCTCGCGCATGCCCGCGCGAGCGACCGCTCGGAGCGGGAGCCCTCCGCCAACCCGACTCCAGGAGCATCGCGTGGATCACGCCGCCGAGTGGCTCGAAGCTGACGGGCTCGGGGGCTTCGCCTCCGGCACGGTCGGCGGGGTGCGCACGCGGCGGTATCACGCTTTGCTGCTCGCCGCGACGACTCCGCCCACGGGGCGCTACACCCTCGTGAACGGCTGCGACTGCTGGATCGAGCGCCAGGGGCGGCGCTTCCCCTTGAGCACGCAATGCTACACGCCCGGCGTCACGTCACCGGACGGTGAGCGCCGGCTCGAGACGTTTTCACCGACCCCGTGGCCCAGCTGGGTGTTCCGGCTCGAAGACGATACCGAGGTGGAACAGCAGCTGTTCGTCCCGCGTGGTTCGGCCCGCGCGATCCTGTCGTGGAAGCTCAGGACGCCGGCACCGGGCGTGCGCCTCGTGGTGCGCCCGTTCCTTTCCGGCCGCGACTACCACGCCCTGCATCACGAGAATCCCGGCTTTCAGTTCGACGCCCGGCGCGAGGGCGACGCCGTGACGTGGCGCCCATACGACGCGGTCCCCGGAGTGCTGGCCCGGAGCAACGGCCTGTACACGCATGACCCGCAATGGTACCGCGGATTCCTATACACCGAGGAGCGCGACCGGGGACTGGACTTCCTCGAGGATCTGGCGTCGCCCGGCAGCTTCACGTGGGATCTATCGGGTAGCGAAGCGCTCTGGAGTCTCGAGGCTGAGACCGGCGCCGCAGCGGGCGCACGCCCGGCGTTGACCAGCGAGGTCGCGCAACTCCGGGCAACGGAGCGCCGCCGGCGTGACGCGTTTCCGTCGTCCCTGCACCGCGCGGCGGACGCGTACCTGGTGGGACGCGGCGCGGGCATGACAATCGTCGCGGGCTATCCGTGGTTCACCGACTGGGGTCGCGACACCTTCATCGCCTTGCGCGGGCTCTGCCTCGCGGGCGCCCGCCTGAACGACGCGCGCGGGATTCTGCTCCAGTGGGCCGAGGCCGTCTCCGAAGGGATGCTCCCCAACCGCTTCCCCGACCGGGGCGACGAGCCCGACTTCAATGCTGTCGACGCATCGCTGTGGTACGCCGTGGCTGTCCACGAGTACCTCGCCGCCGTGGAAGCCGCCGACGGGCAAGTTCCGGCGTCGGAGCACCGCGCGCTCGACCAAGCCGTGCAGCGCATCCTCACCGGCTATGCGGAGGGGACTCGCTACGGCATTCGCGCGGATCGGGACGGATTGCTCGCGGCGGGCCAACCCGGGGTGCAGCTCACGTGGATGGATGCGAAGGTGGGCGACTGGGTCGTGACCCCGCGCATCGGGAAGCCGGTCGAGGTACAGGCGCTGTGGCTCAACGCGTTGCGGATTGGAGCAGCGGGGTCTGCGCGATGGGGTACGCTGCTCGACCGGGGCACGGCGGCGTTCGCCGCCCGCTTCTGGAACCCGGGCGGCGGCTACCTGCACGATGTGGTGGATGTCGATCACATGCCCGGGAGTGTGGATGCGACGTTCCGACCGAACCAGATCTTCGCCGTCGGCGGACTGCCCTTCCCGGTGCTGAACGGCACTCAGGCGCGCCAGGTTGTAGACGCTGTTGAGCAGCGTCTCCTCACGCCGCTCGGCTTGCGCTCGCTCGCCCCGGGCGAGCGCGGCTATACGACCCGCTATGAAGGGGATGGAGTGTCGCGCGACGGCGCGTACCACCAGGGGACCGTGTGGCCGTGGTTGCTCGGCGCTTTCGTGGAGGCGTGGGTGCGCGTGCGCGGCGACACGATCGCTGCCAAACGCAAGGCGCGCCAGCGGTTCCTCGAGCCGCTGCTGGTGCACCTGCACGAAGCCGGCCTCGGGCACATCTCCGAGATCGCCGACGCCGAGGCGCCGCATCGACCGCGCGGCTGTCCCTTCCAAGCGTGGTCGGTGGGCGAAGCACTGCGGCTCGACCAGGTCGTCCTGGCCACGGCCAGGCGGCGCCTAGCGCGCTCCAGCCACGGCGCGCTCGCCTCGTGACCGTGCGACCGCCCGTCCGCGTGGTGATCCTCGGCGGCGGATTCGCGGGGCTCACGACGGCAATCGAGCTGCAGAAGGTGGTGCCACGGGGCGTGCCACTCAGCATCACGCTCGTGAACCGCGACAACTTCTTCCTGTTCACGCCGATGTTGCACGAGGTGGCGGCGAGCGATCTGGACCTGACGCACATCGTGAACCCGATCCGCAAGCTCTTGAAGCGCGGCGTGGTGTTCGTCGGCGAGGTCGAGCACATCGACCTCGACGCCCATCGTGTTACGGTCGCTCACGCGCAGGGGGCGCACCGGCACGAGCTCGAGTACGACCACCTGGTCATCGCGCTCGGCAGCGTGACCAATTACTTCAAGATCCCGGGTCTCGAACAGCGAGCGCTGCCGATGAAAACCCTTGGCGACGCGATCGCGCTCCGCAATCGGCTGATCGAGCTGCTCGAGGAGGCGGACTTCGAGTGCGCCGCGCAGCAGCGCCACGACTTGCTGACGTTCCTGGTCGCCGGGGGCGGGTTCGCAGGCGTCGAGACCGTGGCCGCGGTGAACGACTTTCTCCGCGAGGCGATCCGCTTCTACCCGCACTTGAGCGAGGATCTGGTGCGCGTGGTGCTGGTTGAGGCGGGAGCAGCGATCCTTCCGGAGCTCGGCCCGAAGCTCGGTGACTACGCGCAAGGCGTGCTGTCGCGCCGCAACGTGGACGTCCGCGTGCGAACCGCCGTGCGAGCGGTGACGCCGCGGGGCGTCGAGCTGAGCGACGGGACGCTCGTGCCCGCGAGCACGATCGTGTGGACCGCCGGCACGGTCCCGAACCCCCTGCTCGCCGCCCTGCCGTGCGCCCGGGAGCGGGGCCGCGTGGTGGCGAACGCGTTCATGGAGGTCCCGGAGTGGCCGGGCGTCTGGGCGCTGGGCGATTGCGCCCTCGTGCCGGACCCCGACGGCAGGCCGTATCCGCCGACCGCGCAGCACGCACTCCGGCAGGCGAAGCTGTTGGCTCGCAACATCGCCGCCACCCTGCGCGGGGGTCGTAAGCGACGGTTCACGTTCAAGACGATCGGCCAGCTCGCGGCCATCGGCCGCCGCACCGGTGTCGCACGGATCTTGGGGGTCAACTTCTCCGGATTCATCGCTTGGTGGCTGTGGCGATCGATCTACCTCCTCAAGCTGCCCCGGTTCGAGCGCAAGGTGCGCGTGGCCCTCGACTGGACGCTCGACCTGTTCTTCTCGAAAGACCTCGTCCAGTTCCAAACCGCGCGCTCGAACACAGTCGCCGAGGCGGCAGCGCTCGCGGTGGCGGAGGAGGCTTGATGATCGACGCGCTACGACGGCACTGGCCCGAGTATCTCATGGAGGCGGCGCTGCTCGCCGCCTTCATGATCTCGGCGTCGGTGTTCGCGTCCTTACTCGAGTTCCCCGGGTCGCCCGTGCACCTCGCGATCCCGAACGGCATGCTCCGTCGCGCTCTCATGGGGCTGGCGATGGGACTCACCGCGATCGCCCTGGTGTATTCGCCCTGGGGCAGCCGCTCGGGGGCGCACTTCAATCCCGCCCTGACCCTCGCGTTCCACCGTCTCGGCATGGTCGCCCGCGCCGACGCGATCTGGTACACCGGCGCCCAGTTCGCCGGCAGCGTCGCCGGCATGCTGGTGGCGCTTGCCCTCGTGCGCATGCCGCTCGGGGATCCGGCGGTGCATTACGTCGCGACCCAGCCCGGCAGCGACGGGTTGGGCGTCGCGTTCCTCGCCGAAGCCGTCATCTCGTTCGGATTGATGCTCGCGGTGCTCACGGTCTCCAATCGGCCGAGCATCGCTCGCTGGACAGGCGTCTGCGCCGGACTGCTCGTCGCTCTCTACATCACAATCGAGGCGCCGATATCAGGGATGAGCATGAATCCGGCCCGCACCTTCGGGTCGGCGATCGTGGGGCGTACCTGGACCGGCTGGTGGATCTACTTCACGGCGCCCCCGCTCGGCATGCTCGTCGCAGCCGAGGCGTATCGCCGCTGGCGGGGCGTGCGCCGCGTATTCTGCGCCAAGCTGTACCACCCCCACGACGTGCGATGTATCTTCTGCGAGCACCGCCTCCCCCCTGCACCCTCTCCGAGCTGAGATCCATCGGGAACCATTCCCCCGCCTCCCGCATTATGGCCACCGCGCAAGGGAGGAGGCGAGCATGGTCTTCGTGAGCTTCATGGACGAGTTCCCCTGGTACCTCGACGAGGCGGTGCTCCTGGTGCCGCTCGACGTGGGACGCTGGGCCGTGATATCGGGCGGCACACCAGAGCTCCGGCGCCGCATCGCTGCGGATCTCCGCGCCCTCTCCCATCGCCGCGCGGGCGCGCGGACGCGGGAGCCAATCCTGACGCTGGACGCAGCATGACCGGCCACTACGACGTCATCATCATCGGCACGGGCGCCGGCGGCGGCACGCTGGCCTACCGGCTCGCGGCCTCTGGCAAGCGCATCCTCCTGCTCGAGCGCGGCGACTACGTGCCCCGAGAGAAGGACAATTGGGACAGTCTCGCGTCTCAGGTGAAGGGCAAGTACCAGACGAAGGAGGTCTGGTACGATCGAAAGGGCAAGGAGTTGCACCCGCACACCAACTATTGGGTCGGGGGCAACACGAAGTTCTACGGCGCCGCGCTGTTCCGGCTTCGCGAACAGGACTTCGGAGAGATCCGCCACCACGGCGGCGTCTCGCCCGCCTGGCCGATCACGTACGACGAGCTCGAGCCCTATTACACGAAGGCCGAGCAACTCTACCACGTGCACGGGGAGCGGGGCTGCGACCCCACGGAGCCGTGGGCGAGCGCGCCGTACCCGCACCCACCGGTCAGCCACGAGCCGCGCATTCAGGAGTTGCACGACGACCTCACGAAGTGCGGACTGCGGCCGTTCCATGTGCCGCTCGGCATCATGCTGGATGAGCAGAACCCCCGTAGAAGCCGCTGCATCCGTTGTTCCACCTGCGACGGCTATCCGTGCCTTGTCTGGGCCAAGTCTGATGCGCAAGTCGTGTGTGTGGACCCGGCGCTCGAGCATCCCAACGTCACGCTCATCACCAGCTCGTACGTTTCGCGGCTCGAGACCAGCCCGTCCGGACGGGAGGTGACCAAGGTGCACGTGGGCCGGAACGGCGGCACGGAGGTCTATTCCGCGGACATTGTCGTCGTTTCCGCCGGGGCGATCAACTCGGCGGCGTTGCTGCTGCGCTCCGCCAACGACTGCCACCCGCGCGGCCTCGCGAATGGCTCCGACGTCGTGGGTCGCCACTACATGGGTCACGTTAACTCAGTCGTGCTCGCGATCTCGAAGCAGCCGAACCCGACCGTGTTCCAGAAGACGCTCGCGGTGAACGACTTCTACTTCACGTCCGACGAATGGAAGTACCCGATGGGGCACATCTCATTTGTCGGGAAGTTCGACGCCCACATCCTGTCGGCCGGCGCCCCCCCGATCGTGCCGGGAATGACGCTCGACCTGATCGCGAAACACTCGCTCGACTTTTGGCTCACTTCGGAAGATCTGCCCGACCCCGACAACCGGGTCACGGTTACGAAGGATGAGAAGATCATGTTGAGCTACAAGCCGAACAACGAGGAAGGCCACAAGCGCCTGATCGCGAAGCTCAAGAGCCTGATGAATTCGCTGGGGTGCGAGCATCACCTGATCCCGCGCAACCTCTTCGTCGGGGAGCGGGTGCCGCTCGCCGGCGTGGCGCACCAGAACGGTACGATCCGCTTCGGCGACGATCCGAAGGCGTCGGCGCTCGATCGCAACTGCAAGGCGCACGAGCTGGACAATCTCTATGTCGTAGACGGGAGCTTCTTTCCCTCGAGCGGCGCGGTGAACCCAGCGCTGACGATCATGGCCAATGCGCTGCGGGTCGGCGACCATATCCTGGAGCGCTTGCGGTGAAGCTCACGCGGCTGGCGGTCCTGACCCTGGCACTCGCCGCTCCTCCGCTCCGGGCGCAGCAGACGCGGAGCGCGCGGGCCGTCGCCCACGCAGCGCGCGGTGCGGTCGTGGTTGCCGTGGGCGCGATCGCTCTCACCGTCTCCGACATGGATCGCTCGGTCGCGTTCTACTCGTCGGTACTGCGGTTCCAGAAGGTCGGGGACACCATCGCGGCGGGCGAGGGCTACGACCGCCTCCAGGGCGTGTCCGGCTCGCGCATCCGCGTCGTTCGCCTCCGGCTCGGCGTCGACACGCTGCAGCTGATGGCCTGGGCCGGACCGCCGGGCCGTCCGGCCCCGGCGGACGCGCGCAGCAACGACCGCTGGTTCCAACACGTGGCGATCATCGTAAGCGACATGGACAGCGCCTACGCCGTGCTCCAGGCGCACGGCGTGCGGCGGGTGTCGCCAGCGCCGCAGCGCCTCCCGGATTGGAACCCCAACGCCGGCGGGATCCGCGCCTTCTATTTCCGGGATCCTGACGACCATCCGCTCGAAATCCTCCAGTTTCCGGCCGGCAAGGGTGACCCGAAGTGGCAGCGGGCGGAGGGACGACTGTTCCTCGGAATCGACCACACGGCGATCGTCGTCGCGAGCACCGACGCGAGCTTGCGCTTCTATCGCGACCTGCTGGGGCTCCGGATCGCCGGCACGAGTCTCAACTACGGCCCCGAGCAGGAGCGGCTCAACAACGTGCCCGGCGCGCGGCTCCGGATCACTAGTCTGCGCGCGCCGACGGGGCCCGGTATCGAGTTTCTCGAGTACGTGAGCCCCCGCGACGGCCGCCCCGCCCCAGCCGACGAGCGCGCGAACGATCTCGTCCACTGGCAGACGCTCGTCGCGAGCGCAGACCCGGCAGGGCTCGCGACTCGCCTGACCACTGCGGGCGCGCAGTTCGTGTCGCCAGGCGTCGTCCGGGTGGAGGATCGCGCGCTCGGCTTCGCTCGGGGCTTCCTGGTGCGCGATCCCGACGGCCACGTCGTCCAGGTCGTCGCTCCCTGACCGGCCTTTTCCCTACTCTCTCGCGGAGATGCCAGACATGGCCAGCACCCTCGCCTTGACCCGTGCGGCGCAGCCGTCCAACCAACAACGAGGCCCCCGGATGATGAGAGCGATCGCCGTGTTCCCGGGCCAGCCCGGATCGGTGCACCTCGCGGAGCTGCCCATGCCTGCCGTGAGCGACATCCCGGGGGGCCGGGGCGTCCTCGTCCGGGTCTTGCGCGTCGGCGTCGACGGCACGGACAAAGAGATCAACGCCGCCGAGTACGGTGAGGCCCCCGAAGGCAGCCCGTTTCTCACGCTGGGCCACGAGAGCTTCGGCGTCGTGGAGGAAGTCGGCGCGCGGGTGACGGAGCTCATGGTGGGCGACTATGTGGTCGCTACGGTGCGCCGGCCCGGGATGAGCATCTACGACCGCATTGGGACGTCCGACATGACGACCGACGACGTGTACTTCGAGCGCGGGATCAGCCGCCGGCACGGGTTCTTGACCGAGTACTACGTCGAGGATCCCGAGTTCCTGGTCAAGATGCCGCGGGGCTTGCGTGACGTGGGCGTACTGCTCGAGCCGACCACGGTGGTCGAGAAAGGGATCGCACAGGCGTTCGAGATCCAGCGCCGGCTCCGCGTGTGGCGGCCGAAGAAGGCGGCCGTGATCGGAGCGGGCACGATCGGGCTGCTCGCGACGCTCGCGCTGCGGCTGCGGGGGCTCGACGTCACGACGTTCGCTCGGCAGCGCCGTCCCTATCTCAACTCGGATCTCGTCGAGGGGCTGCGTGCCCGATACGCGTCGGCGGAGGAGAGTTCGTTCCTCGACGTCGCGGCGAAGTATGGGCCCTTCGATCTGATCTTCGAGGCTTCCGGGTTCGCACCGCTCGTGTTCGACGCGATGCAGGCGCTGGCGAAGAACGGGGTGCTCGTGCTGTCGAGCGTCACGGGCAACGATCACAAGGTCGAGGTGCCCGCCGACCGGATCAATCTCTCCTTCGTGCTCGGCAACAAGGTCATGGTCGGGACAGTGAACGCCAACCGCGAGTACTTCGAGACTGGCGTAAAGGATCTCTCTCAGGCGGCCCTCGAGTTTCCGGGGTGGCTGAACCGGCTGCTGACGCATCCTGTGAAAGGGCTCGAGAACTACAGGCAGCTGTTCGAGTACCTCGAGCATGGCCAGGGCGTGATCAAAGTGTTCTGTGAAGTGGCCGAGGACTAAACGCGAACGGAAGGAGCACCATCATGTCGTCATCGAAGACGCTTGCGCTCACGACCCTGATGCTCTGCCTGGTGGCGCCGCGGGGGTGGGGCCAGGTGATCGATAAGAAGACGATCAGCCTCGAAGGCGCGAAGGCGGTCGCCGCCGCGGCGGCGTCGGAAGCGCGCCGCAACAACGAGGGCGGCTCGATCGCCGTCGTGGACGACGGCGGCAACCTGGTGTATCTCGAGCGCCTGGAGCCGACGTTCCCGGCGTCCGCCGAAATCGCCATCCACAAAGCCCGCACCGCGGCGCTGTTCCAACGGCCCAGCAAGGTCCTAGAGGATGCGATCACGAGTGGACGGACTTCGCTCCTCAAGGTGGCGGACGCGCCGCTGCAGGGCGGCGAGCCGATCCGGGTCAGTGGGGTCATCGTCGGCGCGATCGGTGTCAGCGGCGCGGCTAGCGCGGCGCGCGACCAGGCCATCGCCCTCGTGGGCGCAGGGGCGCTTGCCACTGTGACCGGCAGCCGTTGAGCGGGGAGGAGCAACCCATGCGACTCGTATCGAAGCTGTTACTGTCGGGCATCGTCGCCTTGCCGCTCGGCACGGCGCGGGCCCAGTCCGCGATGAGCTCCGCGCCCGCCGTCGCCTTTTTCGACAGCAGCGCTGTGGCCGCGGCTTTCGCCAAGGGGAAGCCGCTACTTGAAGTCGACGCCTACAAGATCCACGCCAGTCGGCGTGAGACCCCCGGTCAGGCGGAGGTCCACACCCGCGACACCGACATCATCTACGTACTGCAGGGGCACGCGGTGTTCATCACGGGGGGCGCGGCCAAAGATCTCCGTACCGTGGCGCCTGACGAGTTGCGCGGCCCCGGGATCGAGGGTGGCGAGACCCACCACCTGCGGGCCGGCGACGTGATCGTGGTGCCCAGCGGCATGCCGCACTTGTTCAAGTCGGTCGATGGACCGTTCCTCTATTACACGGTCAAGGTGACGAAGGGGGGCATGTGACGATGCGTGCGCTACCCGGGCTGCTCTTGGTGGCGGCCGGTTTCGCACCGATGGCAGCACAGACGACCGGCGACGCGCCAGCAGGCTGGCGACCCGAGGCCATCGTCGATCTCCGCACGCCGCAGGGCGCCCAGCTGGTCCACGGACAATGGCGGTACCGCGACGCGCAGGTCGTGCAGGTCGACTTCCGCGCGCCCGGGCCCGATCTAAAGCCGAGCGGGGCGCCCAACCGGACCTACGATATCAGCCCTCACGCCGGGGCCGTTGATTTCGACGACTCCGGCTGGCCTGTGATCGAGGCCGCGACGCTCGAAGCGCGCCGCTCTCTCGGCCGGTTGTCGTTCGGCTGGTACCGGCTCAAGGTCACGATCCCGGAGCGGCTCGGAACGTTCGACCCCGCTGGGTCGACGGCGATATTCGAGATCGCCGCGGACGACTACGCCGAGATCTGGCTCGACGGCAAGCTGCCCCTCGTCCTAGGCGAGGCAGGGGGTCAGCTGATCAAGGGATGGAACGCGCCGAATCGCGTCGTACTCGGACACGACGTGAAACCAGGGCAACGGTTCCAGCTCGCGGTGTTCGCGATCAACGGGCCGCTCTCCGACCCACCCGCCAACTACGTGTGGATTCGTTCGGCGACGCTGTCGTTCTACAAGCCGGACCAGGCGGGCGGGGTGCAGCCCGTCATGGACGAGATCGTGCGGCTCGATCCCGCACTCGACGACATCGTGTCCGGGGACGCGAAGATCGAGAAGATCGCTGGCGGCTTCCAGTTCACCGAAGGGCCGATTTGGATCCGCGACGGGGGCTACCTGCTCTTCAGCGATCCCAACGCGAACACGATCTATCGCTGGACCCCCGACGGCCAGGTCTCCGTGTTCCGGTCAAAGAGCGGGTATACGGGCGTGGACATCGGCGAGTACAACCAGCCGGGGTCGAACGGGCTCACGTTGGACCGCGACGGACGACTCACGATCGACGAGCACGGCAACCGGCGGGTTACGCGGCTCGAAAAGAACGGCGTGCTGACCGTGCTGGCCGAGCAGTATGAAGGGAAGCGGCTGAACAGCCCCAACGACCTCGTCTACCGGTCGGACGGCGCACTCTATTTCACCGATCCGCCGTTCGGGTTGCCGAAGGTCTACGACGATCCGCGCAAGGAGCTGCCGTTCAGCGGTGTCTTCCTGCTCAAGGACGGCCGCTTGAGGGTCGTGAGCACCGACCTGCTCGGGCCGAACGGGCTCGCGTTCTCCCCGGATGAGAAGTATCTGTACGTCGACAACTGGGACCTGAAGAAAAAAGTGATCATGCGCTACGAGGTGAGCCCTGACGGCAGTCTGTCGAACGGCATCGTGTTCCTCGACGCGACGGCCGAGCCAGGTGAGCAGGCGTGGGACGGCCTGAAGGTGGATCAGCGAGGGAACGTCTACGCCGCGGGCCCCGGGGGCGTCTGGATCATGTCGCCGACGGGCCAACACCTCGGCACCATCAAGGCGCCCGAGCAACCGGCAAACATGGCATGGGGCGACGACGACGGCCGTACGCTGTACCTCGCCGCGCGAACGAGCGTGTATCGTGTGCGCCTGAAAGTGCCGGGGATCAGACCATGACCGTGCCGAGCCACGCGGATCCCCATGCCATGGAGCGCGCCCGCTTGCGCGCGCTCCCTCGTCCGCGGCCGGGCCACATCGTGGTCCCCGGACCGGGGCAGGTGTCGGTGTGGGGCTTCCCTCGTCCCCCGCGGGTCGAGCAGGTACCGCTCCGCGTCCGAATCGAGCTTGGCGGCCAGACGATCGCGGATACCACCGCTGCGTTGCGTGTGTGCGAAACCTCCAGCCCGCCCGCGTACTACATCCCGCCCGCCGACATCGCAGCGGGGTGTCTCGAACCCAGCGAGCGGACGTCGTTCTGCGAATGGAAGGGCGTGGCGAGTTACTGGACCGTGTTGGCCGGGAGTCGGCGAGCGAAGGACGCCGCATGGAGCTACCGCGCGCCGGACCCCGGCTACGAGGTGATCACCGACTACGTCGCATTCTACCCGCGCCGGATGGATGCCTGCTGGGTCGGCGACGAGCGGGTCGAGCCGCAGCCGGGGCTCTATTACGGCGGCTGGATCACGCCGGAGATGGTGGGACCGTTCAAGGGGGCTCCGGGAAGTGAAGCCTGGTAAGGGGAGACCACCCCTTACGCGCCACGCCCGGTCCCCATAGCGTCAGGACAACCGGAGCATCCATGAGCGTGTCGACCTCTTCGCCGCTGTCAGTGCGGCGCCATCACTGGATCGTCCGCCTCACCCATTGGGCGACCGTCATCGTACTCGCTGGCATGATCGCGAGTGGTCTCCAGATCTACGAAGCCTACGCCCGGTTCGGAAACCGCGGCGGGCCGTACTTCGTGAGCCCATTCGACGGCGCCCAGTTCCCGCACTGGAGCCGGCTCGGCGGCTGGCTCGCGGGCGCGCTCAACTGGCACTTCG
>WNGR01003538.1_pt1 | contig 28871 bp, 36 predicted proteins | sample 5407581 | NCBI WGS metagenome assembly WNGR01 (sample SAMN13153383, study PRJNA577476) | soil metagenome | isolation source: 80 cm soil or saprolite under Garry oak tree replicate 2 | place: USA:California | collected 2016-06-15
CAGATTACGATAACCTGGCACACTTGCTGAAACTGCCTGAGCGCAGTGAGCGCGAGACTGATCAACGTATCCAAGCAGTCAAGCGGTGGCTAGAAGGACATTCTTGCTGGCTCCTGATTCTGGACAATGCTGACGATCTTCAACTTGCTAGTTCCTTTATGCCAGTAATGCCTCGTGGTCATATAATTTTGACCACGCGCTCCCAGATTGTCCGTGATAGTAATATTGCCATACAAATCGAGATTGAGGAGATGGAGCCAGCGGAGGGACAACTTTTTTTGCTCCTGCGTTCAGGCATATTGCAGGATAAAACCAAGCTCGATACCCTTGATTCCAGCGTTCGCGATTCGGCCATAGAGCTTGTTACACTTCTTGGAGGCCATCCTTTAGCGCTTGATCAAGCTGGTGCTTTTATTGAAGAAACCCGCGTATCACTCGCTGATTATATACAGCGCTACCGAGAAGCACGTCAATATTTATTGAATAGACGTGGTTCATTAGGAAGTACCTATAGAGAAGGTAAACATCCGGAAAGTGTTGCAGCTACCTTCGAGCTAAGCTTTAATAAGGCATTCAAGCAACATCCGATGGCTACCGATATACTGTACTTTTGTGCATTCCTCCAGCCTGATGCTATTCCAGAAGAGTTGTTGCATCAAGACGATGGCCTACGAATCGATGCAACATCATTCAATGAAGGTATTGCCGCCCTGTTGCGTTACTCCCTGATTAAACGAAATACCCAGGACAAGACGCTCTCGATGCATCGTTTGGTGCAGGCTGTACTTCTCGATAGCATGTCTCCTGATCTTAGAAAGCAGTGGAGAGAGCGTGTCGTGCAAGCACTGAACGAAGCTTTTCCAGAAGTGGAGTTTAAGGAGTGGACCAGATGTGGACGCTTACTACCGCATGTGCTGATCTGTGCAACTTGGACAGAGACCGAGCTAACCTCTATACTGGACGCCTCGCATATGCTTCACAAGGCAGGTGACTACCTGCGAGAGCGAGCACGGTATTCAGAAGCTGAAGCGCTCTTGACAGGGGCACTTATGATCCGTGAACAGCACCTGGGAGCTGAGCACCTCGACACAGCGAGGACTCTAAATGAACTGGCACTTCTCTACTGGCAGCAGGGCAAGTACGAGCAGGCGGAACCGTTATATCAGCGAGCGCTCTCGATTCGTGAGCGGCATTTAGGCGAGCACCCTGACACGGCCAACAGTTTGAGCGATCTAGCCGTTCTTTATCGCCAGCAGGGCAAGTACGAGCAGGCAGAGATGTTGTACCAGCGAGCACTTATAGTCCGTGAACAGCATCTAGGCGACCACCCTGACACAGCATGGAGCCTGAGCACCCTGGCGGACTTCTACCGACAGCAAGGCAAGTTCGAGCAAGCGGAACCGCTTCTATTACGAGCACTCTCTATTCGAGAGGAGCAGCTAGGGCCTGAGCATCCTGATACGGCTCGTTCGCTTCATGGATTGGCAAAACTCCTGCAAGATCAAGGAAAACATGAGCGAGCAGAAGCTTTGTATCAGCGGGCTTACAGGATCCAGGAACAGCGATTAGGGGCAACACATCAACACATCCAAGAAACCAGAAAGGACTATGCAAAGTTTCTGCGTAGCATAGGACGTGACGCAGAGGCTGTAGCGGTCGAATCGAGACAAAGCTAGATACAAACGAAAAAGCCGCTGACTCCGTGCCGCTAAGAATTTCTGTCACATGAGTAGGAGTACGAGGTAGTTAAGGTTTCGACCGAACGTTGATGCTGGTTATTTAAGAACTGGATAGGGTGGGAGTCGTCAATCGTATACCAGCAGGGATTAAGCCAGATGCGGCGCGGGTCGAGCGGCTTGGTGAAGTTGGCAAAGACGAACAGCTTTCCCATGGCCTTGGAATCATTGGTCGAGGCCAACTCTTGCCGCGTCCACTCCCGCATGCGCTTGAGGCGGTCGAAACCGGTGAAAGTGCTGAAGGCCACTCGTACTCCCTTTGCTTCGAACCACTGCCGATACCCCTGCGTCCTCAGCAGGATAATGTACCCTCGGATGCGGCGGCGGAACTGGCGCTGCTCTTCGGTGCCACGGTCATGCTCTAGGAGTATGGGCCAGCGCAGTTGCCTGCCACTGAGCAAGGCGACCCGAAAGTCGAGAAAGGCATCGGGGATGAGGGAAAAGCTTCTCCCCTGCCACAGGGCAGTGTAGGGATGGCGCTTCAAAACCCGCTCATGCATAAAGTCCTCCAGCCAGTAGTTTGGATCGGGGCGCTTCAGGGTAGCAGCGGCAATCAGCATGTCGTTCAGCTCCACGGTATGCTTGACGAAGAGAAACTGCCCATCTACCTCCTTACTCATGCGAAACGCCTCCTGCACGTCCACGCCCTTTCGGGCTGCATAGCGGATACCCCGGCGGTTAGGCGTGTAATAGTATGGTGAGCGGCCCTTTTCGGTGGGGATGAGACCGCGCTGCACAAAGCCTTGCTCAGTCAAGGTCTTCAGCCGCACCTGGACGCCATTGAGGGCACCCATACCATGATGCAGACGGCACAACTGATCAGGCGTGGCTATATAGAGCTGACATAAGCCCAGTGGCACCTCTGGAGAACCAAACAGCAGTAGTTCGTGGGCGTAGGTCATACGGAAGGGCTTCTTCTCGCTCTTGTCTACTGCTTTGGGCTTATCCATTACTCGACCTCCTCCCACCAGGATAGCTCTGGCTCGGCGACTGGTTCACCAGACTCAGGCGTCGTGTCTCCAGGCTCTTTCTCGACCTCGTCTTTTGCTCTACAATATTTCTGCCTGGTTTGTGCCTGGATTTGTTCCAGTCGCTCGTGGTAAGTGGCAGCGTCAACCATCGACGGGGTGTCATCGGTATAGATGACACCCACATCTTCTCCAGCGCGCACAAAGGCTGCTCGCCTCGGCAGACCCGTGAGCATTCTTGCCACATCGCTCGCTGACAGTACGCTCTTCTTGCCAATTGGGTTATTAGCTAGGTAGCGCATCATCCAGCGCAGATGGAACAGGAAGTGGTACAGCCACTCTTTGCCGCTCTCTGGTGTGCGTACCCAGTATGGCTCGCCGTTGGCGCGGTAGGCGACTAAGTAGTGTGGAAAGAGCACCTTAGAAGATAGCAGTCGTGGCTTGTTGATAGCGAAGCGAAAGGCTGCGAAGAAGCCGCCGCCACAATTGGCAAAGCCACGAACAACCTCCGGCGGAATGAACAGCGTCTCGTCCTCTGTACTCATCACCTTGTACAGCAGGTAATTGAGCTGCGGCAGCGGATCAGACACAAGCACCTTCTCCTCTGGCGGCTTGACGCCGAGTAGGTAGAATGGGGCATGGTCAAATCGAGGCCCAGGTTTGCGAATTTCGACACTGCCGCTATGGATGAAGCGCTGCACCGGCCTCAGGTAGATGTCAATAAAGGTTTGGACTTTCGGATCGTCCGAGCCGCGCTTCAAGAGATGCTCGATAGGATGTGGGTCAACATCTTCTGGCCGAACGGTGGCCTCGCCGTTTAAGAAGAAATGGCCCATCTCTCTGGCGTCGTCCGGCACGCACTGGAAGCAAACTATGGTACGGGCGGTCTTCGTTGATTGCTGCAAGTACGTCGGCAGTTGACCTCGGTACTGATGCGCCACGGTGACACGCACGCCAAACTTCCGCCCTTCGGTGAACATCTCGGCAAAGTCCGGTGTTGCAAAGTGCTGGAACTCATCCACATACAGACTGAAGCCAGGGCGCTGATCCTCAGGCAGATCGGCAAATGAGAAGATCGCTGCATGTATCTGAGCCACCAGGAGCGTGCCTATAAGACGAGCGTCTTGCGCTAAGGTCTTAATCGGCAGCTTAATGAAGATGATCTCTTTGTTCTCAATGGCCTTTCGGAAATCGACAGTATTTTCTGACTGGCCGACAATGTTACGCACAAGGTCACGACCCATGAATAACGCATGTAAACGGTTCACGAGTGGTGCAACCTTCTGGTCGCGGGCTGTAGGCGACAATTCATCATAGGACTGCCAGAAGCTGCGCACATCAGCTTTAGCTACGTTTTTAACGAGTTGTTGGCGGAAGGTATCGTCTTTCAGCAGAGGCAGCATATCTACTAGAGTCTTCCCAAGGCTAGCAAAAAGCGTGAGCGTGGCAGCACGAACTAAGTTGGGCAGATGCTGCTGGCTGAGTACCTCAGGCCATAAAACCTCGAAGATGTGCATCACACGGGCAACTGCTTGCGCCTGGGCAATACTGGTACTGAGGTTATTGCCTGCAAAGACATTGACACCGAAGGGGTGGGCTTCGTCGGTCATATCGAGCACGTATACCTTGTGGAGCAAATCTTCGGGTAACTGCGCAATACAGTGGTCAATCAGATCGCCATGTGGGTCGATGACAGTCACCGCTCGCTCGGAACGAATATCTTGGGCAATGAGGTTCTCTAACAGCCCGCTTTTGCCGACGCCTTGGACGCCGAGCACGTAGAGTCCAGCAAAGCGGTCGATGGTTGGAATTAGTGAACCATCCTTGGTCTCAGGATGAGTACCCAGTTGGGAGTGTGTGGCAAGTAGTTGGGCGTATTGGCTGTCGTCCAAGCTTGCCAGGTAAGCTTGTGACTTAAAGGGCATGTTGTCGTCTCCTGTTTAATCTAATGATTCTGGCACGACCAGGCGACGACTGCCCTTGCTAGTCATTGGCGTTTCGGAAACTTGAGCGGTTTGCTTTTGCTGCAGCCGCGCCTGAGCGACGATACGATGGTCTCTGATGTATGGGTATATTCCGTGGATGAGTAGTAGGACTGCAATGAGTAGGAAGAGCCACAACGGTGTCGTTGGGTCACTCGAATAGAGCAGAATACCCAACCCGCCGCAGAGAATACCCAATAAGAGAAATTTTCTTTTGTGCATCTGCCTTGCCTCCTTTCTTAGAGAGTTTCGTTTCGCCGGTTCAGTTGTTTCCACTGTTTACAGGGGGGCTACGCCATACCATCTTCTCGATGGTTCATGAATCATACCTCTGGTATACCTCTGCTGACAAGAGATTGCGTTTTTCTCTTCTCCTTGCTGAGTGGTTGCGTCAGAGCTATGCTGCACGCATGCTTGCAACAACTGTGCCGATTGTGTCACAACCATACCTGGGCGATTGCCTTGATGTATTAACTACGCTCGCTGACGAATCAGTCGATTTAATCCTCACCGACCCATCGTATGGCAATGAGTATATAAGCCGCTCACACAGCTTACCCCTCACCAAAATCGCTAATAACGGCCAGGAAGCGTATGATTTGCTCGACCAAGCGCTTGCAATCGCATGGCATAAACTAAAGCCTGACCGTCACGTTTACATTTTCACTAATTGGCAGGCATATGAGCCAATGGCCGCTATTGTGAGAAAGTATTTTAAGATCAAAAACGTGCTGGTCTGGGAAAAGAATAACTTTACCAGAGGCGATCTCAAAGGCAATTACGGTTACTCGACCGAATGGATCATGTACGCTCATAAAGGTTGGTGGCCATTAAATGGCAAGCGCGAGGGCAACGTGCTGCATTACAAGAAGGTACCGACTCAATCTATGCGCCATCCGACCGAGAAGCCCGTAGAACTATTGAAGTATTTGATCGAGAAGTCCACGCTGGAGGGCGAAATAGTCTTGGATATGTTTATGGGGGCAGGGAGCACCTGTGTAGCGGCAAAGCGAACTAACAGACGATACATTGGTATCGAGCTGGAGCAGGAGTGGTTTGCGGTAGCGACCAAACGGCTGGAGGCAGTCACGGGATGATGCTGCAAGGAGACGCGCTCACCATGTTGCGCACACTGCCAGATAAAAGCGTCCACATGGTGATCACCAGTCCTCCCTATTGGAGTCTGCGCGATTACCATGTTGCCGGTCAACTGGGGCTGGAACCATCGTATGACGAGTACATCGCCAAACTGTGCGAGGTGTTTGAGGAAGTGAAGCGCGTTCTTAGATCAGATGGCACCTGCTGGGTCAACCTGGCAGACAGCTACAGTGGTAGCAACGGCGGGCATCCGAGCAAACGGCAGAAAAAGGTTCAGCGCTTTGGTTGCACGATTCCGGTAATGCCACGTACGTCCATTTCGCGCAAATCCCTCTGCCTGATTCCGTTCCGGTTTGCCACTGAGATGGCACGCCGAGGCTGGCTGCTGAGAAATACAATCATCTGGCAAAAGCCAAATGTCATCCCCGAAAGCGTCAAAGATCGCTTTACCATCGATTTTGAGTACCTGTTCTTTTTCGCCAAATCACCCCACTACTACTTCCAGCAACGCTTTGAGCCGTCTACCCAACCAGTCACCAGGCGAGATCGCCCTGCGGTGCGGAATAAACGGTGCGTCTGGGCGATTCCGACAAAAGGTTTTCCAGGCAATCACTTTGCGACGTATCCAGAAGCATTGCTCGAAACGCCGATCACCGCTGGGTGTCCAGCAGGAGGCATCGTATTAGATCCGTTTCTAGGGACTGGCACGACGGCTCTGGTGGCGGAGCGACTGGGAAGACGGTGGGTGGGTGTAGAGCTAAATCCTGAATATGTGCAACTGGCTGCTGAGCGGTTGCATGCTCAGACTGCTGCTCAGGGGGTCTGAGTGGGCGGGGTGTGGTGGCGTAGGAACGACTCAAGTAAAAGAAAGTGCCTGTGCTACCACAGGACATTCTCACCTAAAGAAAGTTTTATGCTTGTATTGCCAACTTAAGAAATCTCTATGGCCGGTTCTAGGGCAAGCCCCACAAGCACATTCCTATTACAACAAAAAAGCTTCAGCGTAAATCTGAGCTTTTTGTTGTCTCGCCGGCTCGAACTTTCGTTCGATTACTCATAATTCTATCACAATCTGCTTGCGGCGGTCTATCAGCAGAGCTAGACTCGAGTCATTGTAGAAGAGTTCTACATGTACACTCAGATAGAAGGAGGTGGCAGATGCCATCAGATGAAAACCAGGAGCGTGACCTGCGCAGACAAATGCGCGAGGGACGCACACCACACATCGAATCCGTCCGTATAGCCTATCAGCAATTCTATGTTGCAAACAAAGGCTTGACCCGCAAGATAGAAGAGCTGCGCGAACAGGTTGCCATGATGGAGAGCGAGTTTGTTGCCAAAGGTAAACAGGTTCGTACTTCATCCCGCCAGACTTCCTCGCTCCGTGAGAAGCGCGAAAGCACCAAGGGTATTATCCCCATGTTCCAAGCTTTGAGCGACCAGGCGAAGGCGGTGAGTTCGCTGATCGACTCACAGACACCAGCCCTTGTGAAGCAGGACGAGCCGGTAGACAAGCTGTATGCGGCTTACCATAAAGCTCTGGTCGAGTATCGCAAGTACATGGCAAGCTGGCAGGATAGGCTGCCTGCGAGTGATCTGACCGACCGCACGCTTGAACTGGCACTCGATGCCGTGGAAAAGAGTTTGCAGTGACGATCTGGATTGTCATATACCAGACGAATCTGGGCGAAGTGTTCGGATGGTTTTGTAAAGCGGAAAGTCCTTCTCAGGCAGAAAAGAAGTTCTGGGGTGCGACGATTATGCCTGAAGGTCGGTCAATCAAATGTATTGCTGAACTTCAGTCGGAAGTCATAGGCGCTTACTTTTCCTTGTACGAAGAGGGGCACTATGGTGAGTGATAGCCGTCCGACCCTGACGCTTGATCTGACTGGGCCTGATGGGAATGTCTACAAGGTGATTGTGCTAGCTATGCAGCTGCTAAGCGGAGAGTCGCTGGAGCGCTTCAGGGAAGCGATTACCGAGGCGACGCAGCCAACTGCTGGCAAGCGCTACCAAGACATTCTGGCGATCGTGAACTCGTATGTGCGGCTCATTGACCGCTCGGGGCTTTATCCTGAGTATGGATGGGATGAAGCAGCCATCACCGCAGCGGTGGATACCCTGAATGCGCAGGTGCAGACGCTGCCGGATAGCACCCCTTTCTCGCTGGAAGGAGTCTTTCCAGTGTTTGATGAACCTGAGCATGGGCCGGAGGTGTATCTCGCTCTCTTAGAAGGTGAGCTTGCTGAGGTCGATGAGCAGATCGAGATGAGTGAGGAGAGCCAACAAGAGCCACTCCAAAGACTCAAATCGATGCTGCTCGAGTGCGCCAGTGCATTGCATAGTGCTGGTGTGTAGCCTATGTTTTGAGGCGATCAGCAGGAGACATCGTATTCGTGCCTTGACTAGTGAGGCTGAGATGGGGAATAACCTATGTCAGCCTCCTGCCACTCACAACGGCCGTAACCAGAGCGAGTGGCCCTTAAACGCCCCTGGCTGATGGGTGGATTATCCATCCACAGTCCAGGGGCTTTTCTTGCTCTTCAACAGAGTGGGTGGTGCACTTCAAAACGGAATGGAGGGCACCCGTGAGCAGCCACGGTCGTTTAAGCTGCTGCATGAAGGCATTCAAACGCTTCTTGGAGGACTTATGCTAGAATATTGGCAGATATGGCATATGACCAAAAGCGATTAGGTATTCTTGGCGTTGCAATTTTAGCGCTGTTTTTGTCTCAGCTCATCCTAGGTATTATACTGACCCCGCACATAAATGTACCGCGGCAGCCATCTTCTATTACAACATTGTTCTCCTTACTTACCATGGTGATACCCATTGCTCTAGGCAGCTTGGTGCTCTGGGCTGGCAAGCAAGCTAATTATGTATGGGTACCACTATTCACGGTGCTTGAATACCGGTACATGCCGAGTGTTGGTCTGTTTGTGCCAAATAACATTCTCAGAGTATTGCTTGCACTTGTCCTACTGACCATGAGCTTTCTGCTGGCCGAGCTTGTCTTTAATGTTTGGCGAGCGCATCTTTCAGCCAAACTAGGAGTGGCCTTACTAATAGTCGGCTTTACATTTTTCTGTAACATACGTTTTATGGAAACAGTCCTCATTGATAACCCTCGGTTTATTCCTCGGCGCTACCTCAGGCAATGAGATAAATATGCGATAAGTACATTGAACGAGCTATTTTAGGGTATAGCTCAAACCCACTTGGTAACTCCAAAATAAAGAGTTACTGGCGTCATTTAGGTACTACATGGTCCCCAAAACCAGCCTTCAGAGTAATCGTCAGGTTCCGCACTCCAGCCGGTTTCGTCACTACTCGTTTGACCTCGCATGACTACCTCAACACCCACACAAGCTGGCATAGTGCCATCAACCATGTAGCTCCATGTGGTGCCGGTCAATGTCCCGGAGAAGCTTTGAACAGTACCTTCGCTGGGTAGTCCAGGGCTCCAAGCTGTAACGCGGCCGTGTACCGGTGTAGATTGGCCCCTAGCGGTGAGATACCAAAAGCGAGGTCCCTGGAAGATGGTAAATCTTCCCCAGGCTGCCTGGCAGCTTTTCGAGTAACGAAGGTCTAGCTGGCCCCAAGCGCCTGCTACATCCGCCACGGTCATAGTTGCGATGGTGATGGCGTCACTATCGCAAATACCCTGCGGATTGAGGCCAATGCAAAGGGTGTCGGAGCAGGGCGGATCAAGTGCAGTCTTGGTCGCCGCATGAACTGGGATAATCCCAAGTCCAGAGAGCGACACAATTAACACTAGGAGCACGGCGGCGGCACGAAGACTGGCCTTAACCGGAATTGTCAAATTAGTCTCCAATCACTAGACGCACGACAGGATTCATGATCAGGTTAATCTGATCATTAGAAAGCAGTTTAGAATTCAACGGATAAACTTGTCAAGTGCTAGCCATTCTTCCTAATGTGAACGAAAGCATGCTCGTAATAAATGGAGGTGTCCATAGGACTTGCTCTCGCCCTACCTGTATTATGGATAGTAACTATGGAAAGTAAGCGTAATAATTATCAAGCTGTAGCTGGTTTTTTGCGTTTAACGGCTATGTTTGTGGCCGGTGTTATGGTTGGACGCGGTGGGCGGTTAGACGCTGCTGGTATGAATTTAACTGGAGTTTTCTTTGTGCTTTTATTTGCTGCTATTTATCTTTATCGTAAGTAAGGAATGTATAGATTTATGAACTATATCCCTTACATAATTGCTTATGGCATTATTGCGACATATATGGTTTTCGCTTTGGGTGTTTTCTTTGTGCTTAGACGGAAGACGCGTTTAGGTTATGCGTTACTTGCAGCTACTTTATTGTGGGGTATCATTCCGGCTTTTATTTCAGGTTCAATCTATGGGGTTGTAGACGCGGTTGTTGGTACGGTATTTTTTATAAGCCTGGTAGCATGGTTTGCTTCCAAGTATGAGTTAGTGAAAAGGGTTAAAAATAAGCCCTAGTCTGACCATATAAGTTAAAATACTGACTGATTGCTAAAACCCTCATACTGCTGTGAAGGGATGCTCTCGATAAGTCTGCCTGATTGTGAGTGCCTAATGGCAGCAACCTCGGTACTAAGCCTATTGCAAGGCGCTACAATCCGCTTCATTTTTGAAAACGTAGGAATTTACGTCTTCGCAGCTACAACGCGCCACATGGCCGCTCTGCGAGGCTCAGACGGGATTTGTGCCAGCAGTCCCCTGCTCTTCCTGCTTGCACAAGTACGCAAATAACTTGTGCCTGTTCTCCCCTATTTCCTGCGCCGCCACTGCATAACGCTCCACGCTCTTGCCTGCCCATATCTGTTTGTACACAAACTTCTTCATACGTTCAGCCAGGTGCTTACCAATGCGCTCCACTACCCGCTCGGCCTTCTTGCGTACCTCGTAGAGCTTCTTGAGGAAATCAAGGGTACGTTCCCAGGCTTTGACTGAACAGACCTTCGCAAACCAATGAGCAGGACTACTCTTGGTCAAAGCGATTGCAGCCAGCTCTAACAGGTCGCTCAGGTGCCCTTCCCTTACTAGTTTTTTGTATCTGTTTGTTTTCGCTAAGACCCAGAAGTCTGAGCCAGTCATTAAATGAGTAATCGCCGCAGGCAATTCTATAGAAGTGTTGTTGTTTGCTTCAGATTGTTTTTGTGCTTGCTCGTGCTGCTCCCGCATCGCCTGAAAGCGTGTCAAAGCTATGGCACCGAATGAGGCTGATTCGTTCATTCCTTTTGCTCCCTCCACTTGAGTTAATGTGCTGGTTAGTGTTTGGGGCTGTAAACGAGAAAAGCCCCCTGCTAGAGGGAGCTTGTCGGCTCGGTTGAAAGTCTGTCGCTTAGACAATACTAAACCTACCGCTTACCGAAGTCAATAGATAAGCAGTGCATCAGTTCCCTCTTTTTGTGGCCCAGTGCAGCGGTTGTAGTACGTTGCGGCAGAACTTCAACCAGGCCGACACCAAGCTACCTCGAGCTTAGCTCGCCAAGGCAGGTGTGTCTAGTCGTACTACGGGTACGGGGGGTACGGGTAGGACTGTAGTACGGGCTTACCCGTACGGGTCGTACTACAGTACCATAGTACTACCCGTACTATGGTACTAGTATTAGTGACCCTGTTTCTTAGAAATATAGTCGTCTATTGCTTCTCTGACCATTGCACTCTGGCTACCTGTGCCGCCCTGCATTCGGTCTTCAAGAGAGAACTTTTTCAGCGCCTCTACCTGATCTTCATAGATATCAAAAGGGTGACGCGTCTTGATCTTTCTTTTATGGGTACCCCGTACTACCCGTACTGGTGGGACTATAGTACTACTGGTACTAGCAGTACGGGTAGCTTCGATTGGCATTTTATGGGGGTGGTCTTGAATAAGAGGGAAGTCGTCCATTGGGGACTTCAATGGCTTTTCTTGAGATCTCGGGTCGAAGTCGCTTACTCTAGGCTGCTTCATATTCGTTAATCAACCAATCCGCAAAAACATCATAGGCGATTGCGCCAGCGTGCTTTGGCTCTAGTGTGCTTATCGGTGTTTTCTCATCGTAGGAGCGGGAGAAAATGGTTGAGTGGGGGATTTTGACATTCAGGACGTTATCGCGCCATATCTTTTTCGCGCCTGAGACGATAGCAGGGGAGTGTGAAGTGGTGGAGCGGTACATCGTAAAGAGTATGCGCAGCTCCTGATGGGTAAGCGCGAACTTTGACCACATGATCTTCTGCACATGAGTCACCAGATCGGCAACACCATCTACCGCCATGCGCTCGGCTGAGGCAGGTATAACAATGAGATCAGCAGCAGCTAGCCCGTTGAAGGCTAGCATGGCTTTGCCGGGAGGTGTATCAATGAGGATAAAATCATACTCTTGTTTGAGGGGATTAAGTATCGCTGCCAGCTTCAGTTCGTCCCCAGGCTCAAGCGCTTCCTCTATAGCGGCGAGCAAGACGTGCGAGGGGAGCACGTCGATACCAAACTGAGTGTTTTTGATAACACCCTGCGCCGATTTAGCCCCCATAAATACTTCATATAAGCTAGGGCTTTCGTCTGGATCGAGACCGAGATAGCGTGTGGCTGATGCTTGCTGATCGAGGTCAACCAGCAACACCTTTTTGCCTTTTTTTGCTAAAGAGGCGGCAGTCGAAACAGTCGAGGTGGTTTTTCCAGTGCCTCCTTTAAAGATTGAAAAACTAATAACCTTCATTTTTTACCCCTCTTCACAAATCCCTCGTATGCTTCTAAGGGTATTCGCCACTGCCCAACATCGCCTGGCTTAATAGCACCCTTCACCAGGCCCTTTTTGAGCCATCGACTGACTGTCGCTCGATCGACTCTCAGTAACTTCGCTACCTCCGAAGCATTAAGATACGCCTTCATACGTTTAAGCATAAACTGCTCGAAAGCAACGTGTCAAACACATTTTGTTGCACCTGTTGCAGTAGTACGCCCCGTACTAGGGGTACTATAGGACGGGGCTTCAGGTGTGCTGACTATAAACGGCAATGCCAATAATTACGCTAACTTTTGTTATTTTGCGTAAAGTTAGTATGGCCTCGGCTGGGGATGCTAAAGTACGGGGCGGTATAGGCTTCAGAGAACTCGCACGAAAGGAAAAACCCGAAGCCCTACATACTAATGCAGCCCGCTCCGGGTTATTCCCACCCATTTTTCTTTTCACCTCTCAGCCTCTAAGCAATTGTCCCTGTATGTATCCCATCGCCTCCCGGTATCCACCACGACTCCAGCACATTGGTGCCAGTTGCCGTATAGACCGACTGGACGCCGTTCGGGTCAGTGCTGCGCACAAAGGCGTGCACACTGCTGAGGCCGCCCACAATAGTAAACGCGTGCAGCAAGTTGGAGTTGGTCGGCCACCAGTACTCGAACACTCCGCCAGCCGTCGCCTCGTACAGCACCTGAGTACTGTCGCTCTCCCACTTTTGCAAAGCGACTGCCGAACCGCCGCCAGTCATATACCAATAGCCAATGCCACCACCCGCGTACCAGGATGCTTCCCAGATACCACCGCTGCTTGTGCCGACATACAGCCGGTGCTTGCCATCGGAATCTTCGGAGAAGCTGAGGCTGGTAATGCCAGAGACGTCGATGATCGTGCTTACCTGGATACCACTCAAACCGCCGCCCCAGCGTACCATGTAGGCATAGTTCTGATCAGCCACAAACAGCACTTGCGTGCCGCCAGGCTCCATGAACTTCTGCATGGCCACCGGATTCCGAAGGTTGTAGAGGCTGCCACCCTGGACGCCGTTGCTGCCACTATTCCACCAGTATTCGCTGGCACCTGTGTCCGTCAGGACATAAAGCTGGTGGGTTACCCCATCCGATCCAATGGTCTTTTGGATATGGCGCACATTGCTCGAGCTGTTAACAATCGCTGCTGTATGTAGCGCTCCCCCAGGGTACCACCAGGTCTCGTAGATCCAGTGATTTGTGGCAGTGTATATGAGGTGTTCGTTACCCAGCATTTGCGCATCAATATCCACGATGTCGCCCTGGCTAATGTGGATGATGTTGCCCAAATGGATGCCGCTGCCGCCGCGCCACCAGCTCTCAAACACATCCGTGTTTTTCGCCCAGAACACCTCGTTCGTCCCATCGCTCTGTGTGAGCTTTTTGACAGCGAGGACGGTGTTGTTAGTGGGTGAGGGCTCGTTAGAGCCGCTGATGTCGTTGAAGTGAATATATCCCGTAGGCGCAGATGTGAGCGTATGATCAAGAAATTTCCCATCATAGTTCCAGTTGTAATCTTGAACCTGCACACTGCGATCAGCATTAATAGCAGTGACCCAAGCTACATGGCCAGATACAGGAGTCGTCTTAGTCGCTGGCCAGTACCACCAAGCTACCGCACCAATAGCAGGCGTGGTATTGACAGTAATTTGTATAGCACTTGCCACACTACCCCAGTTATACGCATCTCCAAAGTGAGTCCCCTTAACCTTATAATCATTATTCTTGAAGGGAATACCGTTATTGTTGTTTAGCCGCCATGCCACAAACGACGTGCATTCACGGTTGTAAAACCCCCAAGGGTCTGTTACCGAGTCCTGCGGAACAGGTGGCGCTAAGTTAGATGGGTAATCATCAGAAGGGTCAGCCTTTACAGGTTGTGTGGACATAAAAGGGTACGCACTACAAATTGCCAATAACAGAGCAAGCATTAGCATCAATCGTACTAAACGCTTCCTTTTCAGTAACGCTGGCATACTACTATTCCCAGCCTTTCTACCTTGCTTGTGAGCAAAGGCATAAACAAACTAGACTGATTTGAAGGTTTCTAGTCCATAATCAGTTGCCATGAACTTAGAGCGAATATAGCATCACTATCACGATAAGTAAACCATTACGAAGAAAGTCCTGCAACTACATGCACACATCCACATATATAGTTGCAAAAACAGAGAAAAGAGAGTATCTTAAAGGGTAGTTACAATCTAAGCTCTAAGGAAAAGAAGTAGTGAACACAAACGACAACAAACAATCAGGGTTCAGTGCAGTAATAGGCATTATCAGCGTAGTTGTAGTAATTGCGCTTATAGGTCTTATCGGTTGGAGACTCTATAACAATCAACCCAGCAAGCAAACTAATAACGCTACTTCTGGCAACCAAAGCACAGGCCAAACCCCGGCTACCAGCAACAACACTACCTCACCAGCCCAACAGGTTGACCCGAACGCAGGCTATGTGGTCATTAAAGAATGGGGAGTACGGTTCAAACCAGTGAGCGGTCTTACTGGCGTCGAATATGTAAACCTCGATAGCAATACCGTCGATTTCACCACTCAACAATTAGCAAGTCTTGACCCAAATTGTAATGGTCAGGTAACAGGTCTTACCGTGCTTGGCCGAGTTTTTAGGAGTACCAACTCTTCAACCCCAAGCACTTTATCCCTAGGTAAAGTAGGAGATTACTACTACTATTATTACAGTCCTGAAGCAACTTGCTCTAGTAAATCTGACGTTGATAGCACAGAAACAACGATGCTAGGATACCTCAAAGAATCTTTGCCATCACTCGAAGCAGCTAAGTAGTTCTTGATAATTCAAAGGCTTTGGTCAATTCGCTCAAGCTCACGAAGAGGCATAATAGTTACTTCAAATTCGTATACTTTATACCATTCATTTGTGCATAAAGATCAACGCACATCATCAACTTGAGTAGTTGCTCAGAAAGCTCTGTGAGCTCTTCAACACTATAAATTTTCTCAATACTATATAGACCTATAATGGTACCAGAATCCTGGACAGGTGGATAAGATAAAATAGCTGTATCGAGAATGGCGATACCAACACCTACTCAATTTGGGAAACAATCACAAACCTTAACTTGTCAAACGGCGTAGATCGCTGGCGAAGCCACAGCTTTGCGGTTTCATTTCGCCTACAGGTGCTACCAATGTTTAAATGAAGCTCATTGACCGTTTTATCGACTTGGTCGTTTTATCCTAGCTTTTTCGCTATTTCAACCAAATCTTCAAGTCCAATAAGCTGAATCGGTTTGCCATGCGCAAAGGCTCTAGCTTGAGGAGTGAAAGAAGTGGTTGCAAAAATGTACCCTGTTGGTGCCCCGATACTCATCAATGCACCATAGAAATCTCTAACTACCGGCTCACCTATCGGATCGTTCCAGCGCTTACACTGAATTACCCCGACTAGTTTACCCTGTTGTCTAAGTAGCAAATCTATCCCATGATCTCCTGTCGTTTCGGTGATTTTTGCTTCGTAACCCTGCTGACGGCAATAATGAGCAACCCATTGTTCAAATTCTTGGCCAGACATATGCATAAAACGGTCTACCAAATTAACCGATTGAGAGTGATTACCCACAAGACCTAAGTGATGAAGAATCTCACCAACACTCAATGGCTGTGACGAGTTGATAATACGGGATAATCTCTTTATAAGCACTGCTGCATTGCCTGGAGTCCCTTTGCAGTACGGAGTAAGAGCCGATGCAATATCTGAGTCAACCCGTACGCCTTTCTCGTTGCCAATTTTGATCAAAATATCCCTTATGTCTTCGTCAGAATATGGGTCAAAGTCATAGGCTATAAACCACCGCCGGAGATTTTCTTCAACTTGCCAGAGCTTTGAGGTTGTCGCTATAACTGAGAATTGAGGCAGGGTCACTCGGAGTGATCGCGTCTGAGAGCCTTTGCCCACCGTAACATCTATCGTAAAATCTTCAAGAGCTGTTCCAAGTGCCTTTTTAACTTGCGGAAGTACGAATCCTATTTCTTCAACTAGTAGAATATCGCCAGGTCGTAGCCCGGTTACTGCACTCGCCAAGTCGCGTAAACTTGCTGAGCTTGAGACCGTTTGGAAACTTACCCCCAACTCACCTACTACAGCTAAAGCTAGGGTCATTTTGCCCATCTCAGGCAGCGCATTAAACATCAGGTTGGCAAAGGTACGTTTCTGTTGTCGGACAGCGTCAATTCGCTGCTTTATGTCCGCCACTATTCGTTCTTGCCCAAGAAACCCAGGTAATTTATTTTGTTGCGTGTTGGATGACAGCTCGTTCATAGTAGCACCCCTGTCATTTGCTAGTTCCTATTTCCTGTCCATATATTTGTATAACGGTGCTCTTGAGATATGTAACATATTGCATATGCCCTGGATGCTGTATTTAAGGAAGGAAGAAGTCTTTATCCTGTGCTAGATTGTCCAGGCGCTAGTTGGAGTGCTCTCGTCTGTATGCTCGACTGGACTATTGTTCTAAACATGTCGTTGTGATAATATACGGGTGCTTTACGGTACAGTCCTTATTAGCTAATAAACGGTGGCTTTAAATATATGTAGTACTCTCAGCATAAGGCCTGTTGGGGACGGAACATAGTCGAGGTACTAGGAGCAATCTTAGATTATGAATAAGAACAATATAAAGGTATCAGTTACCGCCGATAGCGGAGCAAACCTAAAGTTACTCAGGGAGCTTGAACGTCAAGGTCTCATAACGATAACAGTAGTGGATCTGGAGAATGGCAAACACAACAGCGTGAGCGATAAACTAGGGCCGGTTGGCGTATGGGGAAAATGTAAGTGGGGAGATGGGAGCGTGTGGGGGAGTGAAGATAATATATACAAGCAAGTGTTGAGCGTAGTTGGAGGACATAATTACCAAGACGCACGTCACTTAGAAGCTCACGATCGTAGTGGTAATGACATTTTTGTTACTGAAGATTATGACGACATCCTAAGCAAAAAGGAAGCTTTATTTGAGCAGATTGGCATAAGAGTCATGTCACCAGAGGAGTTAAAGTCTCTCCTTTCCAAATAATACCTTCTTTCATATTGCTAATGTCAGCCCATACTCCTGTTTTCCTAAGTCTCACAAAACGGTCGTTTAATGAGACTAAGATTGGTGTCAGCCTCAAGGCCATTTATTGTGATAATTTACAGATAACTTATAAGCTCGACTCAAAGTATCAAAAAGGGTATTAAAAAACATAGTCTCCTGTATTGACTCGTTGATGAGTTATTGAGACAATAAACGTATGACCACTACCGAGCAGAAGCAGAAGATACTCAAAGCCAAAGTAGCCCTCGCCATGCGTGACGAGTTCGGCAGGGTTCCCAAAGAAGCAGACGTAGAATACACCTTCCGCCTTGCCAGAGTGTTATATAAAGCCGTCCTCGGCACTCACTACATACGACGCCAACAGCATAAAACTGGACAGATACCTTTGTTCTAGGGCTTTTTATGCACTATAGTGTAACCATTTCTGCCGATGCAGTCGCCTGGTATGGCGCTATTCTGGCAACCATAGCTGCCGCTAAAACCATTTACGACTGGTGGATTGATCGTAGCAGGCTAAAAATCAGATGGTCGTTTGATATGTTAATGCAAGATGAGACGGAGACTTTCTTTGTTGTAGAGGTTATTAACAAGGGAAAGCGGCCAGTTAAGATTACCCATGTAGCAGTAAAACTCTACGGACAACAGGAAGTAGGGCTGCTCGGCCACAGCTTTACTAATCAGACACAGCGCATTTTGACTGATGAAAGGCCATCGACAATGTACCCGACTGTGCAAGGCGATATGTCCCCCGAATCCCTTTGATTTGTAATTATTTATGATGCCAGGGGCAGAGAGTACCGAAAATATAACCCTGAATCAACGTCATTTGTCCGTAGGTGCTACTACAGGCTGGTAAAGCCGAAAACTAATAGCAAAGTAGAGAAGAAGTAAGCCTTATGCTCATCGGCTACGCCCGCGTCTCCACCCACGAACAAATCCTCGACCTCCAGCTCGACGCCCTAAAAAAAGCTGGGTGCAGTGAAGACAAAATCTACAAAGAAAAGATCAGTAGCGCTAAAGAACATCGGCCAGAACTAGAAAAAGCCCTCGATCAACTCAGAGAAGGAGATACGCTGGTCGTCTGGCGTTTGGATCGCCTTGGCCGGTCACTGCAAGAACTTATTAGCCTGGTGCAAGGCATACGTGCCAAAGGCGCAGACTTCAGGAGCCTGACCGAACACATGGACACCACCACAATAAACGGCAAGCTCATCTTTTACATCTTTGGCGCACTAGATGAGTATGAGCGTGACATTATCCGAGGACGCACCAATGCAGGACTAGCGGCTGCCAGAGCCAGAGGCAGGAGAGGCGGACGACCCAAGCTCGAAACCAATCCTGCCAAACGCAAGAAGATAGACATGGCGAAAGCGTTGCATGCCGACCCAAGCCACACTGTAGAGGACATCTGCAAGACACTGCATATATCTAGGGCGACGCTGTATAGGTATGTGGGGATGGGGAAGGTGCCCACTACTTCACCCTCTGGTAGCGACTTCTGAGAAGGTGTTGCCAATAAAGTGCTCTTAACACCTTAGTGCAGCGCCATCGATTTGTCAGTTTCCGTTGACAAATCGATACGACAAGTGAATTTGTAATGCTAATATGATTGCATGCGTAGCAGACACCTTAAACAACTCAATGACTGGCTACAAAACGCCGATCGAGACTACCTTGAAGTACAAGAATCTCTAAAACATGATTTCACAACCCCCCATCTGGTGAATGGGAATGGCATAATATTCAACAAGCAACAGTTTATTGACTGGCAGAACCAACAAAAGGCATGGTTTAGAGCACATGAACTTTGGCACAGACACCTAATTACAATTGTTACAAGTGATAAGTATTCAGTAGATGCGAAATGGTCTGCTGCGGAAGCCTGGTCTGATTATATGAGTATCGAAGCCCTGTGTGTCGATCCGCATTATTCAGGTTGCCTTAGCAGTGATGGACTTGTTGAATTGGGCAACGCAAGCCGTGAGGCGCATAATACCTTAGTTGGAGTTATGGAAGCCTTCAGCTACAACTTAGACAGCGAGCTAAATAACCTCAAGGCTGAGATTGCTAAGCAGTAGAAACATTTCACGAATTTATTGCCCTTATTCCTTACGAAACTAACGGCTGTAAATCAGCCTTATCAAGTAACCGGCTTTTACTGCATTTCGCAACGAGTGCCAGGCTTGCTTGGTGCGAAAAACCGATATATTCAACAACTTTACCTTTCTCCTGAGCTTTTTTGATAGCCGGTAGCAAGTCTGTATCAGAGGACACGAGTATAATTCGGTCGGCCACATCTTCATATGCCGCCACGAGAATAGAAACCGCAATCTCCACGTCAACGCCTTTTTCATGGAAGACACCATCTGACTTCATTAAATAACCGAGCGCATAGCGATAGCGATGCTGTGCGAGGTGCCGTAACAGCTTTTGCTGGTTAGCCTGCAACCTCTTCGTCTTCTCGGTGCCATCGGTCTTCACTTTACCCACAAAGTAGGTAGCACTCACCAACGAACCGCCACGACAGAGGAAGTTGCTAAAGGCAGTAAAGTCAAAAGATAACAGATTGTGGAGCTGCAAACTTTTCAGTTTGAAAAAGAAGTTACTTCCATCTACCAGTATGAGGCAACGCTCTTGGGCCACCCTCTGAGTGTATCAGAGATACAACAAAAAATCCCACAAACACCTTACGGTCTTGTGGGAGGCTTAAGTACCTTTTATTATACATGGCGCTCACGGTGAGTCAAGAGGGCACGCTTTGCCGCAAATCAGGATGCCGCCGAGTTTCGTCCGTAAATATATAATAAGCTCCGATTCACCGCACCAACCCCTTATGTCATCAGGGAAAAACTTTCCAGGGTAGCGGTACATCCTTAAAGCTTGAAGGGCTACGTTTTCTAGGGAACTTAACCATCATTGTCTCTAAGATTATCTCGAAAGCTTTTTCAGCCTCAACGCGGGTGGAGACAGTAAATACTTTGCTTTCATTAGCATCGAGCTGGTGCAGAGAGTTTTGAATATGGAACCTGTTTCTGACGCGTCGTAAAAAGTCGAGAGTCTTATAGAACGAGGCGTCTTTATCAAAAAGGTTATACTTTTTTGCAATGCTAATATAGTGCTCCAATTTATCCAACTTCCTTGCTCGGATTAAACTGATCTCCTTACTCGTCAGGTTAGGAATTTTGTCATAGACGTGCTGGCCTACTCGGTTTATGAAGTCATCGAAAATGCACTCAATAATAGCAACTATGAGTAACGTTATTGGCTTATCGTAATACTGCTTTTGAGCTTGCGCGGCACTCCGTGCCCTGTACAGTTCCCAGAGAATTTCAAAATTGTAGACGATGTTATCGCCTTTCTTGAAGCTCCACATAACCGTGCCGGTTATGGCGCTTTCAACAAGCTCTCTTTCCTCTTTATTCATACAGACTCATAAGTTTTTGATTGCTAGTAGCACAACTCCTTACCCTTTTATTATGTCTCGAAAGGCCAAATGGATACTTAGAGAATATGAAAGCTTATTATATATTTACGGACGAAACTTGGCGGTGCCCTATATACGCGGTTTTCTGTGATGGCCCCTGCGATCATGGCAGTAGCCTTGACAAAGAAGCTCTCCTTCTGTATAGTAATCGCACTCATATTGAGCTGTACAGTGCTGAAATCTCTATATTCGCACTTGCGAAATATTTCCTGAATGGTGGATTTCATACATGAGCCTAACTACAACGAATGTTAATGTGGTATGTCCAGTTTGCTCTCAACAACATATGTTTATGTTGGTGCCCGGATACGGCAGTCTTAGCTGTCCCAAGAAAAATAAAGCCTTCAATGTTCTTTTTGCAAAAACAAGAGCCAAGAATCAGCATGCCAGCCCACGAAAGTCAGGGGTAAAGACTTATCAGATTAGGTTAATTTTACCTAATAGAACTGAACAGATGGTTCAGTTTCAAAGCAAAGCGACACATTTTGAGTTACGGGCAGGAGATAGTGCCATTGTCGCTTACTACAAGGGAAAACCAAAAATTGTTCAGAATTGCACGATCCAGCAATATATGGTCGCTGCAGACGGCTGTTTTATAGCCACGGCGGTATATGGTTCATATGGAGCAGACGAAGTACTTATCTTGCGCGAATTCCGGGACCGGAAGTTAGCATCATATAGTCTTGGTAGATTTCTGATTCGCTTTTACTACTTTGCAAGCCCTCACCAAAGATTATCTTCGTAATCGTAGCTACTAAAGCCCCGCTAGCTGGCTCCTGAATTCGGGTAATTCTCTTGTATATTCCCTCACTCGACTGGCGGTTTCTCGTATAACCTCACTCTCATGAAGCTCTGAAGAGCGCCATTTCAGTTCAAGGCAATAAATATCGGTTGGAGTTACAATTCCTATATCGCAAACGAGTGAGTTGGTTTCGTTTAAGGCAAGTTCGGTGTATACCTCCATGTCAGGATTTTTATTCCATGCTCTGAGAGCCTCGGCGATTGTGACGTTTATAGATTTATCGTCCTTGCTTGCCTTCTTAACAATCTCTGTGAATATAGCTTGTGCTTTCGGCGTCACTGGACGCTTGGAATCGGGTACAGCGACAAAGCCTTCACCACGGAGAAAAGCGCCGATGGCAGTGCCCGCTAACGACTCCAATGCAGTTGCACGGACAGCTTCCCGCTGGAGCACTTCGTTTCCATCTTCGAGACGGAGGTTCTTAAGGTGCTTAATGAACTCTTTATCTCCAAATGCCGTGACGATACCATTCGCTGTTCTTACTGGCAGATACATGATCCGTAGATCGAGATATTGTGCGGCCAGCGCAAAAGAACCTTGTTGCCCTTGCCAATGCCGTGCTTCTTCTGAATCTCCGGTGAGAATGCGTTGTACCTGAACGTGCTGCTCGTCGCCGAAGGTTAGCGACCGGATGATACTATAATTTCTTCTGGTGTCCTTTTCCATAGTGCAAAACACCATCCATAAGTGAACACGTTTTCGGTTCGTTTGGATCACATGAGCAGCACTCATCATTTTTTCTCTGGCATGCTCGATTTCCTGGTAGCAGCCTGCAATAAAGCCACCTATTGACTCAGCAGTTTGGGCTAGCTGCTTGGCTTTTTCATCAGTAACGCCATATTCTCGGAGTGTTCTTGACGCGTTAAAAGCACTCATAGTCTCATTGACAATCGAGAAGTATTGACTTCTTGGAGGGCCATCAAAAACATAGAACGGTCTGTTCATTGAAGTCATTCCGCCAATTGTTGCCGCCCGTTCACTTATTGTTTTTGCGAGGGCCTGGTAGGTGGTGGGAATAACGAACAGTGTTCTATGCCCTGATTCTCTCCGGAAATCTGCATTAAGACTGGTCAAAAGGATGTCTAATTCCTCACCGTTTAAAGATGCAGGTGCCTCTCTCCCCTCGAGCACGACGATAGAGTTCCTATCCTTTTTCCTTTTAAGGTTTGCAAGATACTTCTCTACAGCGTAGCGGCTGTCTAAGCTCATATCCTTGGCGTTGTAAATATCGATGTCATCCAAAAAGTATTGGAGCGTGTAAAGAAATGTGGTTTTGCCGCTGCCGGTAACGCCGCTAATAACATAGAGCCTGCCAATGCCCGTCTCTTGTATCTGACGTAGCTCCCGATTTACACTAGCGATGGCCTCCGGAACAGGCTTAATAAGGGGTTTAATGAGCACATTTCTTTTCTCCGCCTCTTGTTGTAATGATTCCCATCTGAAAGGAAGAATTATCGTCGGAAAATTTGTTAAAGATGATCGATCAGTATAAACTTCTGCTGAAGCGCGATGTTTAGCTTCCCGTCGCTTTATGACTTGCAGAGATTCTGCAGGAATTTCTTCTTCCCCCCAAAGGGTCTCTATCACTGACTCAGTATTCTTTAATCCAGAAACGGGCTTATTTTTGCCTGTCTTTTTCTTATCCACTTGTTCCCCCTGAGGGTGTCGCTATGTAAGCCACTACATTCTGATGGTGAAAGCAGCTTCTACCAATATAATCTCAAAATCCACGCTACTGGTTCTCTTCCAAAGTTATTGTGGTCTCGGATTATCTTCATCATCAATCGCCCAATCAGTGCGGCGACGGTTCAAGAACTCTTGCCAGGCTTTCGGGTCAATAAAATAGTAAACGACGATCAATCTCTTTTATCCTCCGAACCTTCTTCGCCCTCACTAATAAATCTGTTCAACTCAGACCGCCTGATGCGTATTGCAGTCCCACCTACTCTTGTTGGTTTGAGTTTCCTCTCACGTATATAGCGCCGGATGGTATCGGGGTGAAGTTTCAGTTCAGCAGCCACCTCGTCGATAGTCAGTAGTTCGTCCGCCAAGGTATATCCCTCCCTTGCCTTTTTCTTGAAGTTATTAGATTATAGCCCTTCAAAAATTTCCGGTCAATGGGCAATTTTCTCCGGCAATAGGCGGTAATCCTTGACAAATTGCGGCAAAAGTGTGTATGCTTGGATTGCGCCCGTTCTTTATAGGCGCGAAAAAGGGGCATCGCCCGATTGACGTCCGCACGATGCCCCTTTTTTTCAGAACCGCTGTTCGTGGCTCTTGTGACACATCAAGCCACACGACGCCTTTTCTGTCAAGGAGGGAGCCTTAATGGAAGCCTGTGTACTCCGCTACCAAAGCGATACGGCGCATCCCCAGGACATCGTCCCTATTTATTTTGTCCACAGTATGGAACGTCCATTTTGCCAGGTGCCCTCGTGCTGGTGCCATACCGATCAGGGGAAAGCTGCTGCGCTTCTTGGGGATGTCCAGAGTGGCGCGATGATCCTGCATAACGGGGCAGACTTTACAGATGAAAGGACGGTGTAGTGGCTATGCCCGCACCAATACCCGCCCGCGCTAGCAAGATGCAGTCGTATGTTGATACTACTGAAGTTGATGATATACCCGACTCGTATTTTAACCCTCGTATACCAAGCAGCGCTATTCGCAGAGATACACAAGGCAACCAAGTAATCCGCCGTGGTAACCGTCAGTTTGTGCTCCATAACGAGCCACCACCCAGGCGAAGAGTCCACTGGTCGCTAATCCTCGGCATCGGCATGGCGCTGATGCTCGGCTTGTACTTGGGTCTCAGCTGGCTAATGAGCTGGTGGGTCAACCATCAGCTGGATGCCACCTACGGGATGCCCAGAACGTACCAAGTCGATGCAGTGGTCGGGCATGAGGATAGTGTAGTCAACCCATCTCACTTTATCTTCTTGAATCTGAACGGCCACATCGAGATTATTGAGCTGCCAGGTGGCAACGCCGCCAAAGGCAAAATCTATGTCGGGCCGACTTTGTTTTCAGATAACGCGTCGTTGGTTCCGGTGACTGGTGAGTTCAAAAACGTGGGCGGCACCGAGGAAATGCTGGTGTATATCCAGGACAAGACACTTATCTACGTCAGCGATGGCACAAAGTTTGTGCCGAAGTAGGAGGCTCTCATGCCGAAAGTAAAAGTCTACGAAGGCTGGCGCGATCCCGAAGGCGCAGTGCGTGTTACGGTAAATCGTCGACAACTGCGCCATGTGCGCTATCACAGCCCAGAAGGTTTTGACTGGGGCAGTGAGAGCAATGGGGCAATGGATCTGGCGCTGTCTATCCTTGCTAACTACTTCGGCGAGCGGCACGTCAATGGCGAGTATCTACAGCGTTTGAAGCCTGGCAAACCAGTGCCTAAGTGCTGGCAGTACCACCAAGCCTTTATGAAGGAAGCGACCGCCAAGTTCTCTACAACCGAGCGCTGGCTGGTGACGAGTGAGCAGATCGCGTTGTGGCTAGAAAGGAAACAGCCATGAATATTGTGGACGACCCAGTTGAGACGATCCATGTGTATATGGTGCGGGAGGAGGAGCAGCGCGCTCCCCTTTTTCTACCGCTATTCGGTGCGCTGCTCTGTCTCGCCGTGATCGTTGGCGTCACGGCTTACTCGGCAGCTAACCCAACTTATGAGCACCAAACCCTGACGCTCCCTGCTCATACCTTCAGCCGCATGTTTCGCACCACGCAGCCGATCGTGGCGACGGGCATCAAGTCGTATCCAGCTACGACCGCCCATGGTAGCTTGACGATTACCAACGGCTCGGTGGTGTCGCAGGAGCTGCCGGCAGGGCTCATCTTTACCAGTAAGGAAGGGATTGAGGTCGAGACCGATACGAGCGTCTTTGTGCCGCCAGGCAGTGCAGCAGGCTTTGGAGCGGCTACCGTTTCAGCGCATAGCATTGTCACTGGCCTGCAGGCGAATATTGCGGCTTTGTCGATTGATGCCGTATACGGCACTTCCTTATATATCCGTAACCTAGAGCCGTTTCGTGGCGGCCAGGATGCGTACTCAGTCAGGTTTGTGACTCAGCAAGATAAGGTAGCAGCAACCGATAAAGCACGAGCCATTGTCGCCTCGCAAGTTATTGGCTTGCATTATCCCTGCAAAGAAAACCGTTTTGTGAGCGCCAGTACAATGACTCTTAGCTGGCGCTGTCAGTTCGTGACGTACCGCGTCCCCTCATATATGCAGGTGACGAGGATCACAATTCAGGGGAAAAATCTTTTAGTCGATGTTGTCTTCGTAGCGCGTCCCACGCAGATGTGGGTGAGGTAGACATGAATAAGTCCCCATGGCCATAAGGTGACGGGGCTTATTTACGGTTGGTTACATTCAACTTTCGTTGTCAGTTTCATTCTACCAGAAAGGACTATTCCATGCCAGAACTAAGAGCATTCAAACTTCGCCAGGCAGAAAGCCGCCCTCGTAACTACGTCGGAGCTTTACCAGAAATTGATAAGAAACGGGCGACCGCCGTATTGGTGAGGCAATCAAAAGACGGCGCTGATACCGCACAGGCAGAAAGCCGAGAAACCCAGTTGGGACTGCAAGACTACGGCAGATTGCTGTATGGCGATGACGAGCCGGATGTGCGCCTTTATGATGAAGGAGCTGGCGTGTCAGGGCAAAAACGCATTGACCAGCGCGAGAAGCTTGATGAGCTATATAAAGATATGCACAAGGGGATTATCGGCACGATCGTCCTTGCCAGAGAAGACAGGCTGTTTAGAAACAAGCATATGGATCAGGTAGGCAGGTTCACCGAGCTGGCTGAAAAAATGAGGATTAAGGTCATTGTGCCGCCTATTTCATCGGTGGCGCGGTATGACGAGACCAGGGTGTATGACTTTACCGATTACCAAGACCTGCGTGCCTTTCAGGATAAGATGAGAGAGGCGTATGCCTACATCGAAGGGCCGATCAAACACGCGAACCAATGCAAGCAGAATAAGGCAGATAAAGGTGGCTATGACGGTAGGGGCTTACCGCCTGGCTTGGTCGTCAAGGGGAAGAAACAAAACCAAATAATAGTTATCTATGAGCCGTGGGCAGAAGAAATACGCAAACTGGCGCTCAGGGCGCGAGCGCTGGATTGGGACATGGGCAAATTAAATAAGGAAGTCGCACGGATGGTCTTCCTTTTCCCAGAAATACCAGAGGAAGATCGAGAGCGGTATATGTTCAGGACAAATCTGCGGCGTATACCAGGCGTGGGCTATAAACCGCGCGGACCGCAAGTCATTAAACGCTGGCTCACCAATGAGATGTATATCGGTTGGTGGATGCCCGATGCGGATAAACCTGACACTATCGTCGATCATCACGATGCTATCCTGGATTATGCCCTGTTTGCGGAAGGGTATGCTCAACTTAAAGGCTATACTCTGGAAGGCGAACCCCTTGAAATTTACAGGGGAGTCACTCGCATTAGACATACATGCGACACGCCACCAAACGCGTTATTCCATGGCAGGCTTATTGCAACGCCGCCTTCACCAGACAGGACAGCGTTTACGACGGTAGATGAGGGGTGTTATGCGGCTCGCAGTGCGCAAACCAATGGACTACTGACGGAAAAGCTGTTCAGGATTCCTGTGGCTCATTTTGATAATGTGGTGATCGAACGCCTGAAAGCGCTTGAGAAAGCGGATAACAATTTGAAGGATAGGGTGAAAATCGCACTGGAACAGGTCTATGACCAGCAAGCTGAGGATTTTGTCAGTATCCACGAGCAGTTAAAAGGGCTTGAAATACAGCTGCTTGAGAACGCTGAAAAGCGGCTTGAAACCAGCAAAAAAGACCCCCTCTATGCAAAGCTGCAAGCGCAGGCTGATGAATTATTGCGCACCAAAGAACAACTGGAAATGAAGAAGGAAAGGCTTGGCATTATTGACAGCCCCGAAGAAATTGCCAAGCTACATTCTCTATTAGGAAATTTTGAAGCTGTCTGGCCGACATTTGATCTAGAGCAACGCCAGCGGGCCTTCAGCCTGCTTATCAACCGAATAGAGGTCGAAGTGGTTTCACCCCACTGGATACGCTTGTCTATTGACTGGCTGGATGCCGTATGCCCCCGCATTGACATTGCCTATCTATGGAAAGTAACGCCGACGCGTGGCGATGTATTAAGTGAGGAAGAAGAGGCGATCCTTGGTGAGTACTATCCCCATGCGACGCGGCTGGAAATATTAAAGCTGCTTCCAAATAGAACCTGGCGCTCCTTACAGAGCCATGCCAGCGTAAGAGGTCTTTATCGGCTACACTCAATCAAAGAGGATATTCCCATCTTTGCCTGTTATTTGGACTTCATGCCGAAACTGGGCGGAAAGTACCTTTTCAGGGACTATGAGACCACGCTCCAGTATGTTAAAATAGCCTGCGATAATACTGCCAGAGAGATAGCGCCACTGTACGCGCTATGGCTATTATCAGAAAAAGTGGAAGATTTGGCTAGTCTTCTTGAAGGGGATTTGAATATGACCGCAACGGCCCTGGTGCGTCCCAATAAGAGCATTCTCGGTCTGGAAGTTTCCTCTGTGCGCAAGAAGATGAAAACGAAGGGTTTTGCCGCCGGTGTGAACCGCGACGACCTTGTAAAGGGAGCAGCCGAACTCGCAGTTGACCTGGATGAACATATAGCCTTTGTCATACAGGCCATGTCAAGTATAGCTAGTACCCTCGGATTAGCAGGCGTACAGGAATCAACTCCCTTACGGTAAGGTAGGAATAGCTCTCATTAAAAGCAATGCAACAGCGACAGCAATCTCAAATTAAAAGACAACGCCTCTTCACTGCCAGCGAAGTTGCTGAATTTGAATACTGTCCCCTGGTCTGGTGGCACGAGCAATACGAACCACTGGCCCAGGTAGACACAGAGGACTTGTTTGCCCACCTGGTGGAATTGGAGCAAGAACATGGTGCGCAAGCTCCAGCTCT